>Ga0180435_10000295_pt1 | contig 51244 bp, 41 predicted proteins | sample SS_ome_3_FD_132467 | JGI IMG/M metagenome (GOLD analysis project Ga0180435, IMG submission 132467) | Hypersaline lake sediment archaeal communities from the Salton Sea, California, USA - SS_3_S_1 metaG | ecosystem: Environmental > Aquatic > Non-marine Saline and Alkaline > Hypersaline >... | reverse complement strand
CGTAAGGTCCAAGGAAGGGCCCCGATCATATTCGGTCGAACCGAATCCTACATCGGCGTTCTAATCGATGATCTCGTGACAAAGGGAACGGACGAGCCATACCGTATGTTTACTTCCAGAGCGGAAAGAAGACTTCTGCTTCGCCAGGACAATACCCGTTACCGCATGGTGAATAAGGCGGCAGAGATCGGCATCGTCGACTCCGGGCACGTCGACGAAACGCGCAGGTTTGAGTCCCTGATCGTCGACGAAATCGCCAGGCTTGCCCAGGTTCGAGATGGCGGAAATACGCTTGAGCGCGTCCTGCGCCGCCCCGAAGTGCGTTACCGGCAGCTTCCCACAGCCAGGTCCGACCTTCACCCCGACGTCGTGCAGCAGATTGAGATCCGTGTCAAGTATGACGGTTACATCCAGCGGGAGATGCAGGAGGCGGCCAGGGCAGGCAAGCTCGAGTCGACCAGAATACCGCCATCTGTCAATTATGCCTCAATCTCCGCGCTGCGCCTCGAAGCCAGGGAGAAGCTCGCTCGCATCCAGCCCGTCAGTCTCGGCCAGGCAGCTCGTATTCCCGGCATCACTCCCGCCGACATAAGCATACTGGCGGTGCGCGTAAAGGCTCTTGGATAGAGTATTGTAGTACCACGTGTTACGGTGTCTGAATATCCGATATCCATCCAGAGAACTACTTGGATCAGCTCGATATTTGAAGCCGTTAGGGGATGTGCCACATGTTGGGGGCTGTGGAGTAATTGGAGTGCTGCAATAATAACGCATAATATTGCCATATAACGTGTTACGTATATAGACGCGCCCGGCTGATTCTCCCGTGCATCCCGCATTGTATCCTGTCCGCGTCCCGCATCCGGCATCGCTCTGACTCCTTCGGCGACCATGCTTGACCTCACAGAGCTCACCCAAGCTTCTGCGATAGATTCGAACATATCCGGTTGCCGACTTCCTTCCATTTATCAGAACGCAAAAAAAATGGAATCTTGACTGCTCCCTTCAAGTTCTTCACGATACCCCGCCATGAATCAGAAAAAAGGCGGCAGTTCGTTGGACGCGATCGCGGCACTCTGCAAGCGGCGCGGCTTTATCTTTCAGAGTTCCGAGATTTACGGCGGCATCAATGGTTTCTGGGATTACGGTCCGCTGGGCGTCGAGCTGAGGCGGAACATCAAGGAGGCGTGGTGGCGGGACATTGTCCGGGACCGGGAAGACGTTGTTGGAGTGGATTGTTCGATCATCATGAACCCGAAGGTCTGGGAGGCTTCCGGCCACACGGTGGGATTCACCGATCCCATGGCTACATGCAAGAAATGCAGAAAGCACTTTCGCGCCGACCAGCTTGACGAATCCGCCGCCGGCGTCTGTCCCGAGTGCGGCGGCGAACTAACCGCGCCGCGCCAGTTCAACCTGATGTTCAAGACCTTCGTCGGCGCCATGGAAGATTCGTCTTCGGTGGCTTATCTGCGCCCGGAGACCGCCCAGGGAATCTTTGCAAACTACAAGAACGTGCTTGATTCCTACCGGGTCAAGCTCCCGTTCGGGATCGCACAGGTCGGGCGCAGCTTCAGAAATGAGATTAATCCAAGGAACTACACCTTCCGCAGCCGGGAGTTCGAACAGATGGAGCTCGAGTTCTTCTGCCGTCCCGACGAGGCCGACGAATGGTATGGATTCTGGCGGGATGCGCGCTACAACTGGTACGTGAACCTGGGGCTGCAGAGCAGCCGGCTCCGTTTGCGCGATCACGAAGCTGACGAACTGGCGCACTACGCTCGCGCCTGCGCCGACGTGGAATACGAGTTCCCCTTCGGCGTAAGCGAACTCGAGGGTATCGCCAACCGGACCGATTTTGATCTTAAGCAGCACCAGGAGTTCAGCGGCAAAGATATGCGCTACTTCGACGATCAGACCAGGGAGCGATTCGTGCCTTACGTCATAGAGCCTTCGGGCGGTGTAGATCGCGCGGCGCTGGCTTTCATCTGCGAAGCTTATACCGAAGACGAGGTCCCGGATGATAAGGGCGTGCCGCAAAGCCGCACCCTGATGAGACTGCACCCCCGGCTTGCGCCCTTCAAGGTGGCTGTGTTTCCGCTGGTTAGAAAGGACGGTATGCCGGAGGCGGCGCTTTCGATTCATCAGCAGTGCAAGAAGGCGGGACTTAACTCGTTCTACGACGAGAAGAGCGCTATTGGGCGGCGTTACCGCCGGCAGGACGAGGCAGGCACGCCCTTCTGCATCACAGTCGACGGACAAACCGTTCAGGATCAGACTGTTACAATCCGAGACCGGGACACCCTGGTACAGGAGCGCATTCCCGCCGACAAAGTTGCCGAGTGCGTGCAGGCGCGTATGACATCCGGCTGAGTCGCAGCACATTCGTGATGGTTGGATCCCTCCAAATAGAAGACCGCGACCCTGGAGCCGCGGTCTTCGCGGATCCGCCCGGAGGGGCAAGATAACCGGTCGGCCAGTAAGATATTTGGACATTTCTCGCGCTGTTACGCGTCCCTTATTTATCGAACCAGCCTATGGTCACCTGATTGTTTCAGCAGACTGTGTGCCAGAACGTGCAAAGGCTGCCGCGGCTCGTCCCTAATTGCAATATCTTCACAAACCTATGACGGCTCCGCCATAAGCCGGCGGCGTAAGCGCCTTTCTGAAGATCCTGTGTCTCGTTTGCGCTACCTCGGTGTCTCGTTTTCAATACTGTGTTGTCCTTTCTGAGACACCCCGCCCAGGAGATCTCTCCCCCCAGTCCAAGAGTTCTTCCTGCAGGCAACGGCCGGCACATTTTTTGCCCAGGCATCCTCCTCCGCCTTGGATATGATTCACGATTGGGATTACGAGCGGGAAAGATCGTCTTAATCGCAATCATACTCGCAATTGTGATCAACTTGCACCGCGGTGTGACTGAAGAACAATTAGGGATTGTCCGACCACTTCCCTTCCGCTACGATCCCGCATTATGTGCAGCACTTTCGGCAAACTGTTCAGGGTGACTACCTTCGGCGAATCCCACGGGACGGGCGTCGGGGCCGTGGTTGACGGCTGTCCCTCGCGTATGCCGCTGAACGAGCAGGATATCCAGCCGCAGCTCGACCGCCGCCGGCCCGGTCAGAGCGATCTATCCACACCGCGCGGCGAGGCCGACCGCGTGACAATCCAATCGGGCACGGAGAACGGCAAGGCCCTGGGAACCCCCGTCTGTCTGTTCGTGGCCAATCGTGACCGGCGGCCCGAGGACTATCTCCAGACCAGGACGATCCCAAGGCCTTCCCATGCCGACTATACCTATCGCGCGAAGTACGGCACGTCGGCCTCCAGCGGCGGCGGGCGTTCCAGCGCTAGGGAGACGGTGGGGCGCGTCGCGGCCGGGGCCATTGCGGAAAAGCTTCTCCGGCTGACTCACAAAATCGAAATCGTCGCATGGGTCAGCTCGGTGGCGGACATTGATGCGCCGTTGCCGGAGCTTGACCGCGTCTTACGTGCGGAAGTTGACCGCCACGCCGTACGCTGCCCGCACGCCGAAGCGGCCGAAGAAATGGCTTCAGCCATCGCGGCGGCCAAGGACAGCCGGGATTCCGTCGGCGGGATTGTCACATGCGTATGCCGCGGCGTTCCGCCGGGCTGGGGCGAACCGGTCTTTGACAAGCTTGAAGCTTACCTTGCACATGCCATGCTTTCGATTCCGGCGGCCAAGGGGTTCGATGTCGGTTCTGGTTTTGCGGGATGCCGTATGTCGGGTTCGGAACACAACGACCGCTTCGTGATGAAAGGCGACAGGCTGGGCACTCTGACCAACAACAGCGGGGGCATTCAGGGCGGCATCAGCAACGGCGAACCGATTCTTTTCCGCGTGGCTTTCAAACCGACGGCGACAATCGGTCTTCCCCAGCAAACCGTTGATTTTGAAGGCCGCGAGGCAGTTCTGGAGGCCGGGGGTCGTCATGATCCATGCGTTCTGCCGCGCGCGGTGCCTGTCGTGGAATGCATGGCGGCCCTGGTCCTGGCGGACGCCATGCTGCAACAGCAGCGCAACTTCATGCTGGCCTGATCAGGCTGTCGTGCTCCTTTTCGAAAGCCGCGATCCGCGCTTCCCTTTCCAGCGTCAGCCCGATTTCGTCCAACCCGCGCAGAAGATATTGTTTGACGGCTGAGTCGATCTCGAAGTTGAAGGCCTTTTCGGCTTCGAGATGCAAAACTACACTCTGACCGGTAAGGTCAATTGTAGCCTCCAGTCCGGGATTGCCATTGACCGCGTCGAAGATCGAGTCCACCTCGGGCGGAGACAGTTGGATCGTCAACAGGCCGTTTTTTACGGCATTATTGGCAAAGATGTCCGCGAAACCGGGTATACGGCCCTCCGGTGTCTCGCGCCATGGGGCTATGACGACACGAAAACCGGCCTGTTTGACGGCCCATACCGCGTGTTCCCTGCTGGAACCGCATCCGAAGTTGTTGCGCACAACGAGAATGCCGGCGCCTTTGAACCGCGGCTGATTCAGCTCGAAGGCCGGGTCGGGATTTCCGTCGGGCCGCCGGCTCCAGTCATAAAACAGGTTTTTTCCGAATCCGGTACGCCTGATGGACTTCAGAAACTGTTTCGGTATGATCTGGTCGGTGTCCACGTTGGCCCGGTTCAGCGCCGCGATGATGCCGCGGTATGTTTCGAACGCCTGCACTCTCAATTCTCCTTCAGCCATTCCCTGACGTCGACGAAGCGGCCCTCGACGGCGGCCGCGGCGGCCATCTCGGCGCCGACCAGGTGCGTGCGTCCTCCCTGCCCCTGCCGCCCTTCAAAATTCCGGTTGGAGGTGGAAGCGCAGCGTTCGCCGGGTGTGAGACGATCAGGATTCATCGCCAGACACATGCTGCAACCCGGCAGGCGCCATTCGCACCCCGCGTCTTCAAAAACGCCGTCCAGACCTTCGGCCTCCGCCTGACGCCGCACCTGTGCCGAGCCCGGCACAACCAGGACACGCACCCCCGAAGCGACTTTCCGGCCGCGTAACACGGCCGCCGCACTGCGCAAGTCTTCAATGCGGCCGTTGGTGCAGCTTCCGATGAAAACGGTATCGACCGCTATCTCCCTTATCGGCGTTCCGGGGGCCAGGCCCATGTAGTCGAGCGCCTTGGCAACGTCATCCGCACTGTAGCCCGGAACACCGTCCGGGGCAGGCACGCTGTCCGTGACGTCCGCCACCATGCCCGGGCTTGTTCCCCAGGTCACCTGCGGAGCCAGACCGCCGACGTCGATTGCCAAACAGCGGTCGTAGCGGGCGCCGGCATCGCTCGGCAGCGTCCGCCAGAACTCGACGGCCCTCTTCAGGTCCGCCCCCTTCGGCGCAAACTCTCTCTTCTCCGAGGCGAGGTACTCGAAAGTCGTATCGTCAGGCGCGATCATGCCGGCCCGCGCCCCGGCCTCGATACTCATGTTGCAGAGAGTCATGCGCCCTTCCATCGACAGGGCGCGCACGGCTTCTCCCGCGTATTCCACAACGTGACCGGTGCCTCCGGCGGCGCCGATCTTCCCGATCAGCTTGAGGATCATGTCCTTGGCCGACACACCGGGCGGCAGCTTCCCCTCGAAAGCGACCTTGAAGGTAGCCGGGCGGCTCTGGCGCAGGGTCTGCGTTGCCAGAACGTGCTCGACTTCGGAGGTGCCGATCCCGAAGGCAAGCGCGCCGAAGGCGCCGTGCGTCGCGGTGTGGGAATCTCCACAGACAATGGTCGTGCCGGGCAGCGTCAAGCCCAGTTCGGGACCTATGACATGCACGATTCCCTGCCGCGGATCGCCCAAACCATAAATCGTTACGCCGAATTCAATGCAGTTCGCGCTCAGCGCGTCGATTTGGGCTTTCGACACCGGATCATCGATCGCGAGGGGTTCTTCAGTCGGCACGTTGTGATCCATCGTGGCGAAGGTCAGATCCGGGCGCCGGACGCGGCGCCCGGCACTGCGCAAGCCTTCGAAGGCCTGCGGGCTCGTGACTTCGTGGACCAGGTGCCGGTCGATGTACAACAGCGAAGTGCCGTCTTCGAGCACATCGACAACGTGCCGGTCCCATATCTTCTCGAACAGTGTCTTAGTCATAACCCGGCAAAACATACGCTCCGGCCGCAAAAAGGCAAGCGCGGAAAGCGTCGATGGCTTCAGGTGGCCTCTTCGCCCCGCGCCATCAGGACCTTGCCGGTCCGAACCAGCTCGACAATCTCGTGTTTCTTGAGCATGTCGATACATGCATCAAGCTTCTCGGACGCCCCGACAATCAGCACGATCAGCGACGTCTCCGTAAGGTCGACCGTCTTGCCGCCGAAATGCTCGCAGATCTGCAACGCCGCGGTTCGTTCTTCTACCGAGACCTTGATCTTGACCAGAGCCATCTCCCGCACGACTGCCGAGTCGAAAGCATGGTCGGTGCAATGCCGCACGTCGACCAGTTTGGCAACCTGTTTGATTATCTGGTCGAGCCCCTCCGTGGATCCCTTGGCGGCAATCGTCATGCGCGAATATCGCCCGTCCACCGACGGCGACACCACGAGCGAATCGATATTGTAGCCGCGACGGGCAAACACTTGAGCTATGCGGGCCAGTACGCCCGGTTTGTTGACCACGTATACGCTTAAGGTATGGACACGGATATCATTCGCTTCCTCGGCCATTTGCTTTCCTCCTGTTAAACGGATACCGGGACTGGACGGCAGCCGCGTGTATCAGGACTTCGCCGCCGGCTTCGTCGACTTCCGCCTCGGTACGGGATCCCTGATAAGCATTTCCTCCAGCGTCTTGCCGGCCGGAATCATAGGGAAGACGTTATCCGTCTTCTCGACCATCGCGTTTATGACGCAAGGGCCGTCATTATAGGCGGCGGCGCGCTGGAGAATCCGCATGATATCGCCGGATCTCTTCAGCGTCAGACCCTTGGCGCCGGAGAAGGCCTCCGCAAGCCTGGCAAAATCGGGACTGCCCTCCAGGTCGACACCGCTCTTGCGGTCTTCGTAGAAAAGGGTCTGCCATTGCCGCACCATCCCGAGATAACGATTGTTCATTACGATGACCTTGACAGGCAACTTGTGAATACACGCCGTTGCAAGTTCGCTCATGGTCATCTGGAACCCGCCGTCTCCGACGATCGCCCAGACCTGCTCGCCGGGCCGGCCGAACTGCGCGCCCACGGCCGCGGGAAATCCGTAGCCCATCGTGCCCGCGCCTCCGGAACTCAGCCAGTTGTGAGGCTTCTCGGCCTTCATGAACTGCGCCGCCCACATCTGGTGCTGCCCCACGTCCGTGGCAATCACGGCCTCTCCGCGCACCATCGAGTTAAGAGCATCCATTATGTGCTGCATCTTGAGCCCGCCCCGCTTCCTGTAAGTCAGCGGGTACCGGCGCTTGTATTCATCCAGGTGCGCCAGCCATTCGGCGGTATTTAGCTCGCCGACATGCTTCAGCAGCTCGGCCAGCACGTCTCTGGCGTCGCCCAGACAATAGTGCCGGCAGCGAATCATCCTGCCGAATTCCGCGGCATCTATGTCAACGTGTATGCGCACGGCGTCGCGGCAGAAACGGGCTGCCTGCCCGATGATACGATCGTCGAAACGCGATCCCACCGACATTATCAGGTCGCACTCAACCACGGCCTTGTTCGCATAGGCCGTGCCGTGCATTCCCAGCATGCCCAGCGAAAGACTGTGCGATTCGGGGAAACAACCTTTTCCGAGCAGCGTCGTGACTACCGGCGCCTGCAGTTTCTCGGCCAACTGGCGCAACTCGTCATGCGCGCCCGAAATCAACACGCCGTGTCCGGCCAGTATGACGGGTCGATGCGACTTGCTGAGCGACTCGGCCACGGCCATGATGTCCGCTTCATTGACCGCGCCGGGGCTGGATTCATAACCGGAAAGATCCATGTCGGGATGTAGATCCCCGGTGAAGCTGCCGGCACTGCAGTCCTTGGGAACATCTATCAGTACCGGTCCGGGCCGACCCGTATTCGTTATGTGGAACGCCTCGCGAATAATGCGCGGAATATCGCAGGTGTGCTTTATCAGATAGCTGTGCTTGACCACCGGCATAGAGATGTCAAAGACATCGGCTTCCTGAAACGCGTCCTTCCCCAGCATTGAAACTACGGTCTGCCCCGTTATCACCACCATCGGCACCGAGTCCATGTGCGCCGTCATGACGCCCGTAATGGTATTCGTGGCTCCCGGGCCGCTGGTGACCAGAACCACGCCCGGCTTGCCCGTAGCACGGGCGTAGCCGTCGGCCATGTGGGTGGCGCCCTGCTCGTGCCTGGCCTGGATTAACTTTATCTTCGACTCGACCAACGCGTCATAGATCGGCAAAGCCGCCCCTCCGGGCAGTCCCCAGATGAATTCAACGCCTTCGTTTTCAAGACAATTGACTAGCGCCTGCGCTCCATCCATGGCTTTCGTGCTCATTTCATCACCCCTTCCTGAAATTCATCAGAATCGGCGCGATAATTGCACGCGCGATGAAAGTGCGCAAGCAAAAAACGGATTTTATTTGCATGAATAGACACGCGAAACACAGTATGCCTACAAAAACTGCCATGCGAGGCCTGAACTCGACACTTCTTTTGGGTGCCATCGTGACAATGCGGCATTTTATGAGAAAACCTGCACCGAACTTCTTTACAGGAGTGCTGGGGCATGGGGACCAGGTTGTTAGCAAAATCTTCGACCATCACTCCAGGACTCCAGGACTCCAGTCCGGCATCCGGCACCCCATCACTCCAGGACGCCTGACGCGGGGTGCCGGGTCCGGGCGCAAAGCTCGACCATATGCGACGTTCCCGGCTTTTTGGGTGGAATTCAAACTCCATCTGGGTTAGACATACCATGTTCAGCGGAGGCGGGAGATTACAACAGGAAACGTAGTTTGAATGCCTGTAACAAGAAACTGCCGTTCAGCGCCGAGAAGCTCGCTGCAATCGCAGAGCGGTATCCGACGCCGTTCCACATCTATGACGAGGCGGCGATACTGGAAAATGCCCGGCGTCTCAAACGCGGCTTCGCATGGAACGACGGTTTCAGGGAATTCTTTGCCGTCAAGGCCACTCCCAACCCGTTTTTGTTGAAACTGCTCGCCGGCGAGGGGTTCGGCGCCGACTGCAGTTCGCTGCCCGAGCTTGTCATGGCCGAACGCGTCGGCATCACCGGCGAAGACATCATGTTCACTTCCAACGATACGCCCGACGAGGAGTTTCGGAAGGCGCGCGAGCTGGGGGCGATAATCAACCTGGATGATATCAGTCACATCGCCCGTCTTGAAGAAACGGCAGGGATGCCGGAATTGCTTTGTTTCCGCTATAATCCCGGTCCGCTCAAGGACGGAAACGCCATCATAGGACACCCTGAGGAGGCCAAGTACGGTTTCACACGCGAACAGCTCCTGCAGGGCTACCGCCTGATTCGCGACCGTGGGATCAAGCGTTTCGGGCTGCACACCATGGTGGCTTCCAACGAACTGGATCCGCAGTATTTCATCGACACCGCGGGCATGCTGTTTCATCTCGTGGTGGAACTCTCTAACGAGCTGGGTATCGGCTTCGAATTCGTCAACATCGGCGGCGGTATCGGCATTCCTTACCGACCGGAGGACCGGCCGGTGGACCTGGACGCGGTAAGCCGCGGCATCGGCGACCTCTACGGTTCGATCCTGGAACCCGCCGGCGCAACACCCATGAAGCTGTTTATGGAATGCGGCCGCATGATCACGGGGCCCTACGGCTACCTCGTTTCGCGCGTACGCCACATCAAGCATACTTACCGTCATTTCGCGGGGCTGGATGCATGCATGGCGGACTTGATGCGGCCCGCCATCTACGGGGCCTATCATCACATTACGGTCGTGGGCAAGGAGGACGACCCACACGATATGGTGTACGACGTGACCGGGTCCCTGTGCGAGAACAACGACAAGTTCGCCATTCAGCGACCCCTCCCCGAACTGGAGCGCGGCGACCTGGTCGTGATCCACGACACCGGAGCCCACGGCCATGCCATGGGCTTCAACTATAACGGCAAGCTCCGCTCCGCCGAGCTGCTGCTGCGGTCCGACGGCAGCGTCATCCGGATCCGGCGCCCCGAGACGATCGAAGATTACTTCGCTACACTGGACTTCAGCATTTTGTAGTCCAGCCCGCCGCGCCGGCGAGGCGCAGCCGACCGCGGCGCAACGGCACAAAAGCCCGCTCAGCCCAGGCCAAAGCATCCTCCAGCACGGGCGTTTCAGTCCGCACCCTTTCGTCTATTTTCAGCAGGCGTTCCACATAAAGCCGCAGTACCCGCCTGACGTCTTCGCCCATTTCCGCACCCGCGAACAACTCGGGCTCCTTCTCGCGGAAGTTCAAGTTCGCCTGCACGGCGTCCGACGTTATCGGGAACCCCAGGTCGTGCCCCGTCAGCAACAGGTGATTCTCCGTATGGCCGTTGCTGTTGCGCGGCGCCATATACCACGTGGTCGACTCTTCCATTGAATCGAAGTGCAGCAACTGCAGTATCTTTCTTTCCTTCTCGAACAGATCGACGATGTCGGCCGTCGGCACGTTGAACGTGCGCAACGCCACCACGGTCTCCATGAAACTGAGGTAGGAATCGGTATATTCTTCGCCGGACGGCGGAACGGGAAGTCCGAGATCCCTCTGCAGGCCGCGGACGTACGGACCGCTTTTCCCCAAGAGCGCGCAGAAACGGGAATACTTGTAAGTCTCAGGCATCGTCACCCCGCCGCGACGGCAGGTTGGGGCGGGTCGCGCCGCGGATGAGCTTTTCGAATTCCTGTTCACCCATCAGCTTCTTCTCCGCAACGAGCTTACGCAGCGGCTTGTTGTCGCGCAGGGATTCCTTCACCAGTTCGGCGACAATGTCGTAGCCCAGTACCGGGTTCAGTACCGTCGCCAGACCGGCGCTGGACTCGAAATGGCGGCGGCAGACTTCGGCCCGCGCCTCGATTCCGCCGACGCATTTTTCGGCCAGCATGGCGCAGCAGCGCTTCAGAATGCCGAACGACCTGACCAGATCGGTCCCGATCAGCGGCATGTGCGTGTTAAGCTCAAGCTGCCCCGCGCCGCAGGCCGCGGCTACGGCGGCATCGTAACCGATTACCTGGATGCAGGCCATGTTCGCGGCCTCGCAGATACTCGGGTTGATTTTGCCCGGCATTATCGATGAACCGGGCTCCACCGGCGGCAGGCGGATTTCCCCCAGACCCGTGTGCGGCCCGGATGCCATCAGTCTCAGATCGTTCCCGATCTTCAGCAAGTCCAGGCTCAAGAGCCGCAGCGCCGAGGACATCTGCGCCAGATCGGTCAGAAACTGCGTCGCCTCCACGCCGTCGTTTGCCTGCCGGTATTGCCCGCCCGTGATGGCGTTGAGTTTCTCTACTACCAGCGTCCTGAAAGCCGGCGGCGCATTGATCCCGGTGCCGACGGCGTTGCCGCCGATACCCAGGTCCCGCAATGCGTCCTGCGCAGCCGTGAGCCTCTTCATGTCTTTCTCGAGGGCTGAAGCGTACGCTCCGAATTCCTGTCCCAAGGCGATCGGCACCGCGTCCTGCAGGTGCGTTCGGGCCGCTTTCACGACCGATTCGAAGGCTTGCGCTTTCACCCGCAGAGCCTCGGCCAGTTTCCGCAGCGCCCCCATGAGCGCGTCGCAAAGTTCCACGCAGGCGACCCGGATTCCCGACGGGAAAACGTTGTTGGTGGACTGGCCCTTGTTGACATCGTCATTGGGGTGGACCAGGCTGCGATCGCCTCGCACGCCGCCGAGAATCTCGCACGCAACATTCGCCAAGACCTCGTTCAGGTTCATGTTGGAAGAAGTGCCGGACCCGGATTGAAAGACGTCGATCGGGAACTGCTCGTCCAGTTCACCGCGCAGCACGCGTTCGCATGCCGCAACGACGGCTTCGGCTTTTGTTCCGGCCAGGAGTTCCAGCTCGGCGTTGGCCAGCGCGCAAGCCTGCTTGAGGCGCGCCATGGCGTAAATCAGCTCGAGCGGGAGCCTTTCGCCGGCCGCGCTGAAATTCTCCGACGATCTGAGGGTGTGTATCCCGAAGTACGCCTCGTCCGGTACCTCGCGCGAGCCCAGGGAATCGGTTTCTAATCTCATCTCTCTCTTCCGCAGTGTTTCAGGATCGCGTCAATAGACCAGGTCGCGAAACGCGGGGATCATGCCGCACAGCAGTTTTTCTCCCGAGCACATAACGACGCACAGGTCTTCCCCGCGCACTGCCATGCGGGCATCGTTGCGCCCGTCGTCCGCGTCGCGGCCGCCGGTAACAAAACCCGCGAAACACCAGTCAACCAGATTTTTCGAAAAATGCAACTGCAGGCGGTGCCGTTCGTCGCAGGGCAGGCCGCGCGACCCCCGACCGCCTTCGTTATTCCGCATGCTGTCGGTAATCTGGCCGCTCAGCAGCCAGAACAGGCCGGACACTTCGTCGAACAGCGCGTGAAATCGCAAGTTGCCGCCCGGCAGCGGCAGCAGGGCCAGCCTGCTCCCGGAGGGAGCGCTTTCCGGTCCGACATCCAGCCGCCCTCCGGAATCCCGGCGAACCTTCATCAGCACGGCCATGTTGCCGCGGTAGACCGCGGCGCGCGCCAGCAGGTGAAATGACTCGTCCGCGGAATCCGTCCACACATGCCGCGGATCGTCGACTTTCAGGAGGTGCGGGTCGCCCCATCCCAGGCGTTTCGCCGCGCCGTCCTTATCACCACTCGAGGAGCGCGGCCGGCCGTGGAAGGGAATTCCCAGGTAGTCCCACTCGTCGACCGGCACGAGCTCGCCCAAAGCGGGCGCCGCCGCCGAGACGGTCCAGCTTTTGCGTGAAGTCAGGACCGCACCCTCCCTGGCCGACAGTATGTCCAGCGCGCGGGCGCCGCGGGCGCCGCGTCGCCCCGGCCGGGAGTTGCGCATGAAAGCGCCATGGACGCTGCCGGCGGCATGCAGCACGTTCGACGGTCCCTGCACGTAATTCCCGCCGGCATCGCTGCGGTCGGTCAGCTCGGCAGGCTTGCTCCACGTCTGGCCGCCGTCGGCGGACTTCATGATTTCGACGGTTCCTCGATGACCCAGCAGGTACAGCGACTCGCCGTCCCTGAAGAGGCACGCGTTGCAGAACGGGAATTCCCCTCTCTGCGTCCAGGTCTGTCCCTTGTCCTGCGAGACAAAAATCCTTCCCTGGACCCAGTGATGGGAGTGATAGAGCCGCCCCTTGCCTCCCGCGATTCTGGCCACGCCCGGCCCCGACTGGTCCACGGCGACCACGATGCGTCCGCCCGGCAGGCATACCACCGAAGGGGACCCCAGCCGCACTTTGTCGGCCTCGGATACGGACAGGACCGCGGCGGCCCCGTCGATGAGAGGCACGATTTTCCACTGATCCGCCGGCAAGCCGGTTCTCACGACAGCCTCCTACGATCTCGCGCGCTGTCCTGTCAGACGGAAAACCGGCGTCCGATCAGGCTCAGGAACTCCTCCCGCGTGGCCTGATCGTCATGAAAGCTTCCGAGCACCGACGAGGTCGTCATTATCGAATGCTGTTTCTCAACTCCGCGCATCATCATGCACAGGTGGCGGCATTCCGTCACCACCCCCACGCCTTCGGCGTCCACCGCGTCGCGGACCTCGCGCGCGATCTGGGCCGTCAGGCGCTCCTGGATCTGCAGCCGGCGCGCATAGCAGTTGGCGATACGCGCCAGCTTGCTGGCGCCCAGAACCTTGGTGCGCGCTATATACCCTATGTGACACTGACCGAAAAACGGGAGCATGTGGTGCTCGCACATGCTGAACACTTCGATGTCCCGAATAATGATCATGTTGTTGGAATGCGACTCGAAGACGGCCTTGTTGATGACACTCCCGGGATCGACCCGGTATCCTTCGGTGAGAAACGCCAGCGATTTCGCCACCCGCTCCGGCGTCTTCAGAAGACCTTCGCGCTCCGGGTCCTCGCCGATTTCCCTGAGCAGCTCCTTGACTAATTCCGCTAACCGCTTTTCGTTCATGCCGTCACCTGTCTGATGTGCACGCCGCCGCGCGGCAACTCGGTTTATGACGGTTCAGACTTATCCACCTTCCTGAGTTCCCTGGTCAGAATCACAATGTGTTTCTTCTCTTCTTCGATAATCCGGTCGATCTGATCGCGTCCCATTTCAGCGGGCACCAGGTCCGTCAGGCCGACATAGAAGAGAATAGCTTCTTTCTCGAGCTCCACGGCGAGTTTCAATACGTCGCTCACCGATTCGTCGCCCGTCAACGCTTCGGCCGCGGCGGCGGATCCCTCCACGCGATGTCCGCCGGCAATACCCGCCAAATAGAGTTCGCCCTCGTCATACAGATCGAAGGGGGAACCCGATTGTCCGGCCACAGAAGCAGAATCGCGCATCTGTTCGAACGTCCGCTTGTGATCCTCCTCCATTTCCCCGAGCCGCAACAGGTAATCGGTCTGGTCGCCGTCCTTGCGCAGCGCCGCCGCACGCCGGTAGAAAGCCGCCCCGTTGGTTTCCATCTGAACCGCCATTGTGAATACTTCCGCCATGTTGAACAACACGCCCATGTTTTTCCCCTCCATTCTCAAGCAGCGCCGGACCCGAAGAAATCCCGCCGCACCTTATACTGCAGGCCGCCGGGCACGCGCATTCGCCGCTCATGCCTGCCGAACCAGGGCAGCCTTTCCACTCCCAACGCTTCAGACTATTTCGACAAAACGGTCGTGAGCCACACCGCAAATGGGGCACTTATCGGGAGGTTCGCCCGTCACGGTGTTGCCGCAGACAGTGCACACGAAGATTTTCGCCTCGGGGAGGTCCTTGCCTTCCTTCACGGCTTCCAGCGCTTCCTTGTACAGACCGTGGTGAATCTCCTCAACGGTCATTGCGTTCCTGAAACTTGTCTCCGCCGCCTTGTTACCCTCGGCTTCCGCCTCGGCTACAAACTTCGGATACATTTCCTGAAACTCGAAACCTTCCCCGTCGATACCGGCCTGGATGTTCTCCGCCGTCGTCTTGATTCCGCCCATTACGCGCAGATGCGCATGGGCATGAACAGTCTCGGCTTCCGCCGCCGACCGGAACAACCGGGCCACCTGGGGGTACCCGTCGGCTTCCGCCTGCTTGGCAAATGCCAGATACTTACGATTCGCCTGGCTCTCGCCCGCAAATGCTTCTTTCAGATTATCCGCTGTCGCCATTTTTGCCTTTTCTTTCCCTTGCGCTTAAGAATTCCTTCTCAATTAAAAAAACTCACGCCAGTAAGCTGGAGCGGCTCGCCGTTACACCGACCGGCGTCCCGCGGAATCCCACTCATTCAACAACCTTCCTGAAGCGACCCGGGTCCTGCAAGAGGCCGGGAGCGGACCTGTTCTCCACCAGAGACCTTTGCAGCGCCTCGGGTGTTTCAGCCTCCCGGTTAAGGAGTTCCGCGTTAAGTACCCGGATAGTGAGCAAGCCGTCCGTAATGTCGTAACTGCAAAGCTGGTAAGGCTTCTCTTTCCCGCCGAGCGGGCTTTGGCGCTGTCCGATCCAGCGAAGCTGTATCAGCTTCATCCCGCTCACCTCCACGGGATACGCCCGGAAGTACATCTCGTCCTTCCCCGCCGGGTAGATAATCATATATTCGTTCCCGCTGAAAGGCAGAACGACCAGCTTTTCCGGTTTAGCGGCCGCGTCGGCTTCGTCTCGAACGGTGGTCCAGACGCCGACCGCGGCGGGATCGATCGGCAACAACGCCTCCTCGACCAGAGGCACTTTATACACACACCCGCAGAGCGCCGTAAAGGCGGACAGCGGAATTGCCCACTTCATGCCGGTCATTGTCATATCTCCCACCTCACTTGCGGCCTTCGATTACGGGTGGACTTCTTCCCTTGTCCTTATCCATCGTCGTCAGCCGCACTTCGTTCTCATGCTTTTCAGGTCACCGCTGACACTATGTGCCGCTTCTTTTCTTCACCGGCGGTATGGGGCGACCCAGGCGCCGCAAGACATCCTGCAGATCTTTCCAGGCGTCCTTCTTTGCCGCGGGGTTGCGCAGAAGGTAGGCCGGATGGTAGGTAGGCATCAGGTCGATGCCTTCAAAACTCATCCATTGCCCGCGCAGCCTGGTGATGCCCTGTTCGGTCTGCATCAGCCCCTTCACGGCCGTCGCCCCGAGGGCGATGATAACCTTCGGGCGCAGGAATCGTATCTGCGCCAGCAGGTAAGGCAGGCATGTCTCCATCTCGTGGGGATAAGGGTTGCGGTTTCCCGGCGGCCTGCACTTGAGTATGTTGGCAATGAAGACCTGCTCGCGCGTGTAGCCCATGGCCTCGATCATCTGCGTCAGCAATTTGCCGGCGCGCCCGACGAACGCCTGGCCGCTGCGGTCCTCGTCGTGACCGGGCGCTTCTCCGATAAACATGATGTCGGGCGACGGAGAACCCTGGCCGGGCACAACGTTCGTGCGCGAGCCGTGAAGCTCGCACTTCGCACATTCGCCTATCTCGCCGGCTATCAGTTCGAGCTGTGTCGGCTCCGGCGCCCGGGCCCGCCCCGCAGGCGGGGCGGGTTCGGCGCGCGCAACGTGCCCCTCCGGCTCGGGCGCAGCCAGTGAAACGCGCAGTCTTTCCACAACCCGCGGCGCAACTTCTACGGTCAGCACCCCTTCATCCTGCAGGTACGCGAGGTACGCGCTCAGATCCTTGAGAACAGACGCCAGTCCGGAGTTCATTTCAACACGCCTCAGATCGCGCCGAGATTTTATTTATTCGCAAGGTTGTTCCTTGCGTCACGGCGCGCCTTGTGCGCCGCGAAGCCCTTCACAAAAAGAGGACCGATGAATACGTACACGGCGCCAAGAACCAGCATGATCACTGCCACCCGCACCGCCATCCGCGGCAGCACAAGTCCCAGGTAAAGCAGAAGAAAGACAAGAACCAGCAGCGGAATAAACAGGGCCGCTTTCTTAGTCGGCTTGGGATATCTCAGATTCGTTACCTGCAGCACAACGAAGGCGAAAACGCCCACCAGGAACAGCGCCGCGACCGGTCCCTGGCTCAGGGAGAAGCGGTCCAGCGGCGGCGTCTGGCTGATCAGAACCAGCAGCGCCACCCAACCGGCGTTAACGGTAATCGGCAGCCCGGCATAACCGCCCTGGCCGCGCAACGGGTCCTTGACCTTGAAACGCGCGAGTCTCACCACGCCCGACAAGGCAACCGCCGAGGGCAGCAACACCCGGGTAAGCGGTTCTTTTGACTGCAGGGTAACCGCAAAAACCAGAATTGCCGGCGCAATGCCGAACGCCGTCAGGTCGACGTACGTATCCAGCTCGGCGCCGAACTCGCTCTGCGCCTTGAGGTAACGGGCGACGTTGCCGTCAAGTCCGTCCAGTATCATCGCCAGCATGATCAGCAGAGCGGACCAGCGGTACAGCTTTCCGGCGTGCTGCGGGTCGGCATCGGCCAACCCCAGTCCCTGGATGGCGACAAGAATGCTGAGGAATCCGGACAACATGGCTGCCAGCGTCAGGAATGTCGGCAGAACCTGCCTCCAGTTGACGATCTGTTGTCCGGGCGGGACAAACCGAAGATTGATCATATTTCCTCCGCGCCCCGCAGTCTTGCCACCACCGTTTCGCCGGCCCTGACGCGGTCGCCGGGGCGGCAACCGATCTCGACGTCGGCCGCCGGCAGATACATATCCAGTCTCGAGCCGAATTTCATCATGCCGATGCGGTCCCCGATCTTCAGTGTCACGGGACGATCGTGATCGGGCCAGTAGACCACGCGACGGCACACCGGCCCGACAATCTGATTGATCAGGCAGGCGGTGGCTTCGTTGCGCATCAGTATGGAATTGTGCTGGTTGTGGTCGGACGATTTCTCCTGGAAAGTGAAATAATGCCTGCCTGGAAAATAGCCCAGAAAGCGCGACTCGCCCGACATGGGCGCACGGTTCACATGCACGTCGAAGAGGCTCAGGAAAATGCTTATGCGGATGCTGGGCCCGTTCTTGAATTCCGGCAGATCTGCCAGCCGGATGCCGGCTCTTTCGGCCGCCAGGGCGAATGCATCCTCGTCCAGTTCCGTAACGGCGGCGACGCGCCCGTCGGCCGCGGCCACGATGCTGCCGGACCCGGCAGGCGGCGTCCGTTCGGGGTCCCGGAAGAAATAGAGGAAGTACCCGCTGCAGACCAGGGCCAGGATCAAACCCCATGCTGTCGCCCGGCGGCGCCGAACGCCGCGCAGGAGGCAGCCGAATCCGACGGCGGCGCCGAACACCGCCGCTCCCAGTATGAACGGAATGACCTCTGCTCTTATGGGCATAAAGTTCTCCTGATCCAGCCGAATCCGCCTGTATACTTCGTCAGTCCGGCTGCTTTGTCAAGGTCCGGCGAAGCTCGCGTATCTTCATTTGCATGTCTTCCGGCCAGGGCGCGCGGCATTCCAACCGGCGACCTTCGCGCGGATGGTTGAACGCGAGGCGCGCGGCGTGCAGCATCTGACGTTGCGCCCCGGCCGCGGACCGGCGGCCGCCGTACTGCCGGTCGCCGACAACCGGGTGCCCCAGGTAGGCCATGTGCACCCGTATCTGGTGCGTCCTTCCGGTCATGATCCGGATATTCAGCAGCGAAGCGTCCTCGAAGACTTCCGCAACTTCGTATGACGTGACGGCGCGGCGGCCCGTGCGCGGCCGGGCGGACATTTTCTTTCGGTCATGCGGGCTGCGGCCGATTTGCGTTTCCACCGTTGCGCGGAGGGGGTCAGGTGTGCCGGCTACCAGCGCGACGTATTCCTTCTCGACACTGCCGGCCTTGAACTGACGGATCAGGCCGTCCATCGCCTCCTGGTTCTTGGCCGCCACGAGAACCCCGCTGGTATCCTTGTCGAGGCGGTGAACAATACCCGGGCGCCGCTCGCCGCCGATACCGGCCAGGTCGACGCAGTGGTGCAGGAGCGCATGAACCAGCGTCCCCGTTGCGTGTCCGGCCGCCGGGTGAACGACGAGCCCGGCGGGCTTGTTGATCACGATCAGATCGCTATCTTCGTAGAGTATCTCCAGCGGCGTGTCTTCCGGGATCAGCTCCACGGTCGCCGGCGGCGGAACCCTGATGAAGGCGGTCATGCCCGGGTGGACCCTCACGTGGGGTTTGACGGCTTTTCCGTCCGCGGTTATGTTCCCGGCCTTGATAAGGGCTTGTATGCGGGAACGCGAAATTCCCGGCAGTTGTTCTTCCACCCAGACATCGAAGCGCCGACCGGCGTCGGACTTGCCGGCGACGATCTGCGCCGGCCGGCTGTTTCCCGCCGGATCGGGTCCGTTCAACTCCGGCATGGCCGCCCCCGTCTAAATGCCCGCGCAAGAAGAACAAGGCCGAGCAACATCAGTACAATACTCAGGTATTGCGCCTCCGATAGCCCGTAAACCCGGCCGTGCGCGGCGACGCGCAGACGCTCGAACAAGAACCTGGCGGCCGGATAGAGAACCAGGTATGCCCCAACTACTCTCCCGTCACCGTGCCGCCTGCGGTAAATCAGCCGTAACAGGAAGAACAACGCCAGGTTGAAAGCCGCCTCGTACAACTGCACCGGGTACACCGGCAGAGAGCGCGGCGCCTCGGCGCTCAGGAGCCGCGAATCGACATGATGCCACCAGGCCAGACTGCCGGACGGAAAGGTGATCGCGGGCCATCCCCTGTACACCTTGCCGTAGCAACATCCGTTCATCAGGCAACCGATCCGGCCGAAAGCATGACCCAGTGGAACCGATGTGATCACGAAATCGAGCAAAGAGATCAACCGTTCGCGCCGTGCGCGAGCGAACAGAAAAAGAGCAACACCGGCAGCTGCAAAACCCCCGTAGTAGATCAGCCCTCCCTGATCGATCCGCAGTATGCTGAGAGGCGCCAGGATGAACGAACGCAGGTTTGCCGCCACGTAAGCCAAGCGGGCGCCCACAACACCGGAAACTATTATCCAGAAGAGCAGATCGGAACAGTAACTCGTGTCGCGGCCTTCGCCGCGTCCCAGGCTGATCCAGTTCGCCAGCCCCGCCAGAAAACCCAGGGCCATCATCACCCCGTACCAGTAAACCGGCAATGGTCCGATCTTTACAAAAAGCGGATGCATTCTTCCAGACCCCCGCAAGCTTGCTCAAAGAAACGTTCCCGACCGCCCCGGGCCGCGTCCGCAGCGGCAACTGCCGCGAAAAATTCGATGTGGACAAGGCAAACCCGAAAACGAATAATGACAATCACACAATAATGCCTCTGAGAGGACTCTGATCAAGGAGATTTGCATGTCCGAGGGCTCGGCATCCCCACCGCCTGCGGCGGAAAGCAGCGCCGTCAGCATCGTCGTAGATCCTGTCACCCGTATGAAATGCGAGTCCTGCGGCTGCGCAATCGACGTTTCCGCGTTCAACCCTTTCGACACGATCCGCTGCCCTGAATGCGACAAGGAGGCGGTTGTTCCTGCCCGTCTTGGGCCTTTTTTGCTTCTGCGGCTCATCAGCACCGGCGGGATGGGAGGGGTCTATCACGCGCTCGACGAGTCTCTCGGGCGTCACGTCGCCATCAAAGTGATGCTCAAATCGCTGGGCGAGGACCTTGCTTTTGTGGAGGACTTCAGGCGCGAGGCGCAGGCTGCCGCCAAGCTGAACCACCCACACGTCGCGCAGATCTACTCTTTCGGCCAGGAGAAAGGCCAGCCCTACATCGTCATGGAGCTGGTTTCGGGCAAAAGGTTCGATAAGATGATAGAGGACGCCGGGGAAAAGGGCCTGAGCCAGGCGCTGGTAATGCAGATCGGCCTGGATATCGCCGAGGGCCTCAAGGCCGGAGATGAAATCGGTCTGATTCACGGCGACATCAAGCCCGAAAACATCCTGCTCGACGAAAAGATGCAGGCCAAACTGGTGGATTTCGGCATAGCCCAGGTGGAGGGACAGAAGCAGACGGCGGGAGTATGGGGCACGCCTTATTACATCGCGCCGGAAAAACTCAAGGGCAAGAAGAGCGATGCCCGCTCGGATATCTACAACCTCGGTGCGACACTGTTTCACGCCCTTGCGGGCCGTCCGCCTTTCGAGGGAGAAACCCCGGTAGAAGTCGTCAAGGCCCGGCTGGACCACGAAGCTCCTAATCTGCGCAAGGTCCGCCCCGATATCAACAAGACTGTCGCCGACACCATTGCGCGCATGCTGGAGCCCGAACCCGCGATGCGTCATCCGACGTACGCCTCGCTGATCGGCGATATGAAGCGAGCGCTTACGGATATTGCTCCGAAGGGCGGCGAAGCGGCCGTGCGCGGTGAAGGACGTAAAGTCCTGATACGCAAGCGCCCCCGCAGCGGGGCGCTGACGGCCGCTCCGGGAACCGCCGAGACCGCCCCTTCCGCCGGTAAGATCAGGATGCGCACCCCCCCACACGCGCCCTTGATTCAGGCCCAGCCGGAGCAGAAGGCCCGGTCCCCGCGCGCTGCTTTGACCGTCGTATTGCTCATCATGCTGGCGGGCGGACTGGCCGTTCTCGGTTATCACCTGAAGCAGCGCCGCGACGAAAGTATCCAGGCGCGCCGCAGGGCGTATCTGCTGAAAACGGAGATCGAGAGTATCGGGGCGCTTGCCGGCCGGATAGAAGTGGAGGCGACCAATATCGTCAAGCTGGCCGCGCGCGCGGATCCTTTTGTTGCCGCTACGCGCAAAGCTGCTCGCACGGTAGTGGGCGACGCGCTCGACGGATACGACCTCGCACCGCGTGTCCCGCCGCCGGAATCTCCCGCCGGGCAGGATGCTACGGCGGAGAGCGAAGCTGAAGGCGCCGGCACGCCTGATGAAGAGAGGGCCGCGGCCGAAACGCCGGCCTCCCAACCGCAAGACACACCCGGCACGCCGGCCGAAATGCCCCAAGACAAAGCGCCGAGGGTTCCCGGCGACGAGCCGGAAATCGTCACCCTCCTGCGGGAAGTCCTGACCCAGGCCGCCATACTCGCAACCGCCGCCGATACGGCCGGCCGGATTGCCGCCGATGCCGGCAGCGCCCAGGAAGAGGCTGCCCGGCAGACCGACATCGCGGCCGTGACCGAAAAGAGAGCCGGGCTGGAAGCACAGATTTCCCGCCTTGCCGCCGTCAAGGACGAAGCCTCGCAGGCCCTGCAACAGGCCGCGGCCGCGGCCGAAAAAGCCCGGGAAATCGAGCTGGCATTCTTGAAGGACCAAGCAGAAAAGCAACGCCTGGAAAAAGAAAAGGAAAAGGAAGAGGAACGGCTCCGGCTTATCGCCCGCGAGAAGCAACGCGCGGAAGCAACGGACAAAGAGCTTCGACCCGTCATCGCCGCCGGCAACTATCAGGAGGCGATAGAAACCGTCCGCGGAGAGATCGACGGCTACCGGACTGAAGAGGCCAAAGCCATTCTCGAGGCCCTGGCGGACCGCTACAAACACCTGGTCGAGTTGAGAGCTTTTCTCATTCATCGTCTTAATGCCGAACCCTACAGGTGGGGATGGCTGCGCGCCAGCATAGCCACGGAAGATGTGCTGGGGGCCGACGAAGATGGCGTGAGGCTGAAAGGCCGCACCGTGCCGTGGGCCGAAGTATCCACAGCTCAGTACATTCGCTTCATCGAACACTACCTTCCCAATGCGAAGATGAAGAGAAGTGTGAAGGCAGGACACTATCTGGCCGCGGCGATTTACTGCTACGAGAATGGCGGGGCGGAAGCCGCGCAGGTGTATCTCCGCAAGGCGCTCGATGTTGCACCCTATCTGCGGGAAGAATCGCAGCGAGTGTTACCCCTGCCGTCGGACGGCCTGTAGGAAATCCTATCGGGATCCAGCTGGAAACGGATATCCCTGATACTTTCTTCGCCGAAATGCCGTTGCAGTCTCTTCAGCATGTCCGTTCGGCAGTGACGTGCAAGCTCACTCAACCATGCCGAGTTATCAACGAAAACCGTTATACGGGCGTTTTCAAAACGGCCCGGGCGGGAATGCGCGGCTACCGCGTCGCCGACCAGATCGGCCCAATTGTCGCTGAGTTCGCACGTCCAGTGATCCTTCTCCAATCCGAGCCGCTTCATAAGTTGGTCTATTGCACCCCTCAGCGGCTCGAAATCTCGCTCCGGAACAGGGGGCCGCGGATTTGTCAGACGATGCCTCTCGCGCTCAACCTGCCAGCGGCCGGGATTCACCCGATTTTTCCTGTTTCTCCTCATGGCTGTGCCCCAAACATAGCAAAGTTCCCGTACACTGCAACGCGCCTCTGTCATTTTCTGCCTGCTCCGTCCCGCGCCACTCCAATACTCCAGCACTCCCTCCGATTGCGTTCACAGCGCAATCGCTGATTTTCTCTTGTACAGACTCCCCCCGCCGTCTATTGTAGTGCGCTGCTGGGGGACTTTCCCGAAGGAATCCCAGTTTTTCTGGTCGCCCCTCCTGGCGCAAGAAGGAGCGGCAGGGGCGATGTCATAAGGCTATAGCTATAGTTGTAACGGCTGAAATAATCTTGTTGCACCGTTACCGGAGTTTCCCGTAACGTGCACGCACCGAGGGATGCCCTATGGGTAAGATGCTGAGAGTATTGACCGTCTTTTTCTTTCTGTTGAGCGCCGCCGCTCTCACGCTGGGAATCCTCCTCTTTCAGCGTCGCGAACTTCTGCAGGGGCGCACCAAGATGCTGGAAGACACCATGATAGAACTGGCATCCTACCTCGAGGAACGCCCGGCCGAACCATCGGGGGACGTATATCCGGAACGCGATATCTCGGAATGTACGCCGCAAATCCTTGTCAGTCCGGAACTGAATGACTTCTGGTCAACCTATTCCTCGCAACTGGAAGAACAGGGCCTGCCCCCGATGGATCTGGGGTCGCGCCGCGAGGAGCTCAAGACATACTACAAAAGACACCCGTACACTCTTGAGATCGAGCGCGACGATTACGGCAATCCCATCATCGAGGGCAAGGGAACGATGCACGATCTGCTGCGCGAAACCGTTGAAAAAGCGGCGGCCCAGCTCAATCGTCTCAACGAAACACGTCAGCAGCTCACCGACCTCCGGAAAGAACTTGTAACCACAATCGAGGAATTGAATGCGCGCAAGGGCACGCTCCGCGAGACCCTCGCCGAGGGCGTCCGGCTCAATGAAGAGATAACCCGGCTCAGTGCCAATATCGACCGCCTCAACGGGGAGGTCGACGACCTCAAGGCCGTCAAACGCGACCTCGAGGAGCAGATCGACCAACAGAAGAACCAGATAGCTGAGCTGAGAGATGAACTGAAGCAGAGCGAGGAGACGATCGCGGCCCAGCGCGAAGAAATCAAGACGCTCCGCGCCGCCAAACCTGAAATCACGGCCGGCAGGGTTGACTTTGCCGCCGTACCCCGCCTGGTGTCGCAGGGCGTTAAAGGTAAAGTTGTTTCCGTCGACGCGGAATGGAAATTTGTCGTGCTTGAGTTGAATGAACAGTTCATGGCGGAAATCAACGAACTGAAAGACTATCTCGCCAAGAAAGACTTAGTCGGATCCGTGCCGGCGATCGAACTGATGATCCGTCGATCGGGACCCAAGGGTAAATTCGTGACGAAAACGCGCCTGATTCAGCTCAAGAGCGGCCAGAACCTCGGGGTTGCGGATGTTCTCACCGACTGGCAGCAATTGCCTGTTGAGGTCGGCGATGTTGTCTTCTACTGATCGTTCTCGTTTCGGATGGGCTGTTTGCCTGCTGGCGTGCATCGGCCTGGCAATTCTGGCCGGCGGGTGTACTACGACGGATTCCGACCTTCCGTGGAATACGCCTCAGTCATGGGAAGGGAGTCCTTCTCTACCCGGCTTCTCCGGCAGAGAATGATCATGCCCGCGCGATCAGAGCTTCCGCGATCTGGACTGCGTTCAACGCGGCGCCCTTGCGGATGTTGTCTCCACAGACAAAGAGCGCCAGGCCGTTTCTGACGCTTTCGTCCGGCCTGATTCGGCCGACCAGCACATCGTCCCGGCCCCCGGCGTCCAGCGGCATGGGGTAAATCCCGGCGCCGACATCATCGACCACCCGTACCCCCGGCGCTTTTTCCAGAACGTTGCGCGCCTCCTCAGCCGTGATGTGCCGTTCGAATTCCATATTGATCGCCTCCGAGTGCGCGTAGAAGACCGGAATTCTGACACAGGTGGCAGACGCCTTGATGCTCTCGTCCGCCAGTATTTTGCGAGTTTCGAGAAGCATTTTGACTTCTTCGCTGGTATAGCCGGGCATCGCCTCCTTCAGGCTGCCGATATGCGGAATCGCGTTGAAAGCGATCTGATGCGGGTACGCCGCCGCTTCCAGGGACTGTCCGGCGGCATAAGCCCTGACCTGCTGTTCCAGTTCCTCGATTGCCTGCCGGCCCGTGCCCGAAACCGACTGGTAGGTCGAGGCGACGAACCTGCGGATTCCGGCGGCGCGGTGCAGCGGGGCCAGGGCCATGAGAGCGATGATAGTGCTGCAGTTCGGATTAGCTATAAATCCCTCATGCCGGTCCAGAGCATCCGCGTTGACCTCCGGGATCACGAGGGGAACCCGGGCGTCCATTCTGAAATCATCGCCGTTATCGATTACGGTCACGCCCTTTTCCACGGCTTTCCAACCAAAAAGCTGTGACGCCCCTCTGGCGCCTTCCGTCCCCGCAAAAAAGGCAAAATCGAGCCCCTCGAAAGCCTGCTCCGTGGCGGGTGTCACGTGGTAGGTCTCGCCGGCCACGGTCTCATCCCGTTCGCTGCGCGCAAGAATGCGGATTTCGGAAGCGGGGAAATTGCGCTCCCGCAGAATTTTGACCATCTCGGCGCCGACCGCCCCAATTCCAACAACGCCAACTCTGTAGAGTTTCATAACTTGTTCAGCCCGATTCTCCGCTCACCAGTTCCGCCACCATGTCGCCTACCGCGGTGGTTGCATAACCCATCCTGCCCGCAGCCATACTGCTCAACTTGTTTGCCGTTACGTTCGCCACGGCCGCCTCTATAGCCAGAGCGGCCTCGCTCTCCCCCAGCGTATCCAGCAACATCGCGCCGGCGCAGATCGCCGCCAGGGGATTGATCACGTTCTTGCCGGTATACTTCGGCGCGGACCCGCCGATCGGCTCGAACATGCTGACCCCTTCGGGGTTGATGTTTCCACCGGCCGCAATGCCCATGCCGCCCTGGATCATTGCGCCAAGATCGGTAATGATGTCGCCGAACATGTTACCGGTTACAATCACATCGTACCATTCCGGATTCTTCACAAACCACATGCAACACGCGTCGACATGATTGTAGTCGCGTTTGATGTGCGGGTAATCCGTTTCTCCGATCTCGTGAAAAGCCCGTTCCCACAAGTCGTACACATACGTCAGGACGTTGGTTTTGCCCACCAGTGTAACCTGGCCGGTCTTGCCCGACTCGATTTCCGCTTTGTTCAACCCCTTCCACGGACGCGGCTGTCTCCTGCTGCCCGCATACTCGAAGGCATAGCGCAGGGCCCGTTCCACCCCCATACGAGTATACATCGACGTCTGTATTGCAACTTCGGCCGGTGTTCCCTTGTGCGAAAATCCGCCCATGCCGCAGTAAAGATCCTCCGTATTCTCCCGTACAACGACAAAGTCAATTTCGCCGGGTCCCTTGCCTTTGATAGGGGTTTCCACTCCCGGATAAAGCTTCACCGGCCGCAGGTTTATGTACTGATCCAGCTCGAAGCGCAGTCTCAGCAGTATACCCTTCTCCAGTATGCCCGGTTTGACGTCGGGATGTCCGATCGCCCCAAGAAGAATGGAGTCGAAGCGGCGCATTTCTTCAGCGGCTGAGTCCGGCAATACCTCTCCCGTCGCAAGATAGCGTTCGCCGCCGAAGTCGTAATTTGTGAATCCGACTTTGAACCCAAAAGCGTCGGCCGCAGCTTGCAGCACTTTGACGCTTTCAGCAGCTACTTCCGGTCCGGTACCATCCCCGCCAATTACGGCAATATCGTAAGACCTGCTCATGCAATGATTCCCTCGCTGCTCCAATCTTCAATTTCAATGGCTGCCCGACTAGGATTTGAACCTAGACAAACAGATCCAGAGTCTGCTGTGCTACCGTTACACCATCGGGCAGTGCTTTTCCGACAAAGCGCCGTGGAGGATACCTTCCGCGCAGGCGGCAGGGCAAGGAGAATTGGTCTTTGCCGGTTTTCCGGGCGCCTTTTTTCGGACAAACCTTAATTTATCCGCATGGGCATCAGGACGTACAGGAACGGCAGGTCGCACTTGATCACGCCGGGACTCAGTTCATCCGTGAACTCGATTGCAACCTCATCATTGGCCAGCGTTTTCAGGGGATCCATCATGTATTCGGGATTGAAAGCTACGGAAAGCTCTTTCCCCGAATATTTGATCGGCAGTGTTTCCTTGGCTTCTCCCACGTCCGGTGTTGTCGTCAGAATAGTCAGTTTGTTCTTTCCGAAGGTCAGCTTGGTGGCGTTGGACTTGTCGGTTGTAACCAGTGAAACGCGCCGCAGCGCCATCAGAAGACTTTCCCTCTCAATCGTAACGCGCTCTTCACTGGCCGAGGGAATTACCTGTCGGTAGTTCGGATAAGCCCCTTCGATCAGTTTTGACGCCAGAACTACTTCGCCAAACTCAAAAAGTGCCTGATTTTCGGTGATGTGCAGCCGCAATTCACCTTCTTCCCCCAGAATATGAAGCAACTCATTGACGGCTTTTGAAGGAAGGACCACTTCTTTCTCCGCCTCCCCAGGAATATCCACCTCCTGCTCGATGAGGGCCAGCCGCCGCCCGTCCGTGGCTACCATCGTTAACTTGCCGTCCTTGAAACTCATCAGAACGCCGTTCAAAATATAGCGTGTCTCGTCGGTGGAAGCGGCATAAGCCGTCTTTCTTAGCATTTCCCTGAATGTCCCCTGCTCGAGACTGTAACTGACTTTGCCTTCCGACTTGGGCATCGGAGGAAACTCATCCTGCGACAGACCTATGATTTTGAAAAATGAAGAAGAACACGTTAGGCTGGCAACGTCCTTGTCGTCCACTTCCATCTCGATGTTTGCATCAGGAAGTTCCCTGATGATGCTCGATAGACGCCGCGCGGGAATTGTCGTGCCGCCCTGTTTGGATACCTGGGCCTGTAATCCGCATTTAATGGTTACTTCCAAGTCCGTGGTGGTCAGGCACAAGCGGTCTTTCTCAGCCGAAATCAATACATTCGAGAGAATAGGGAGTGTTGTTCTAATGCTGACTACGTTCTGAACTTTCTGCAATCCGTCCAGCATCGCCGACTTTGCTATCTGGAATTTCATAGGGTTCCCCCCCGCGCGATTCACAATTCACAAGGTATTCTATGAGACAGAGTAATTACTTATTTAAAATTACCACTATTAGACATTGTTGACAAAGCGCAAAACCGCGGGAAACACCATTTTTACTATTGTCGTCCGCTGGTTCCACCTGTAGGCCGTCCTGAAAGTAAAGTGTTGGTAAAGTGGGTTTTATAAACAAACGCGACGTTGTTTACAAGGACTTACGGCTTATCTACAGGAAACCGTATGGCCCAACTTTCTGGAAATGTTATCGAGATCCTGACGGAGTTTGTCGTCCGTTTCGAGATGGTTTTCGATAGCCCGGTAGGCGTGCAGGACAGTGGCGTGGGTTTTTCCAAAGGCGTTGGCAATGTCCGGGAGCGATGAACGGGTCATGCGTCGGCAGAGATACATAGCCACCTGCCGCGGCATTGCTATGGCCCTCTGACGGCACTTGCTCGACATATCCGAGATTCGCACGTCGTAATGCTCGGCAACGGCACGCTGAATAGATGCAAACGTGATTTCCGTATGTTGTTCGCGTTCTATCATATCTCGCAGGAGATGTCTGAGCGAATCGATAGACAGATCCTTTCCCGTCAGCGACATATAGGAAATAGTTCTTATCAGCGCACCTTCCAGGCGACGGATATTAGAACGCACGTTTTCGGCAATAAAAGACAAGAGCTCATCTGAAAGCCGCAGGGTTGCCTGGTCCTGCTTATGCCGCAGAATGGCAATGCGGGTTTCCAGGTCCGGCGGCTGCAGTTCAGTAACAAGGCCCCACTCGAAGCGGGAAACCAGCCGTTTTTCAAGTCCTGCAATTTCGCTTGCGGGTCGGTCGCTGGTCATCACTATCTGCTTGCGCGCATCGAAGAGCACATTAAAGGTGTGGAAAAACTCTTCTTGGATACGTTCCTTGCTGGCAAGAAAGTGGATATCGTCAATCAGCAGGAGGTCGGTATTACGGTACTTCTTGCGGAACTGGACAAGTGCGCGAGACTGCAGCGCGTCGATGTACTCGTTCAGAAAAGCTTCGGAAGACAGGTAGCAGACGTTGGCGCGGGACGAGGTTGCGATGACGTGGTGGCCTATAGCTTCCATCAGATGGGTCTTACCGAGTCCGACGCCGCCGTAAATGAACAGAGGATTATAAGCGCGCGCCGGCGCCTGGGCCACTGCCAGGGCTGCGGCATGAGCGAAGGTGTTCGATGAGCCCACGATAAATTCGTCAAAAGTAAATTTCGGGTTCAGCGTGGGCGGCGTCGAACGCTTGGTCAGACGTTCACGAATCGTTTTCTTCTTAAGGGGCGTCGGCGCTGACGCAGCTTCGGTTTTGGACGAAGCCCTGACGACAAAACGCACTCCGATTTCCGCATCGGCGGCCGTACGGGTAGCGTTGGAAATCAAGGGGAGGTAATGCTCCTCAAGCCAGCTCTGGTAAAAGTCATTATCTACCGCGAGTGTCAGCGTGTTCTGTTCGAGTTCCACCGGTTCGATGATGGAAATCCAGCGCGAGTAAACATCGCGATGGAGAACATCGTTGAGGTGTCTGCAGGCATTGTTCCACAGATCAGAAGCGCTAGTGTTGGCCACCTTTTGATCTCCCTTTGCCCCGCCGTCCCATTGCCGTGTTCCGAACCTGCAGTGATTGATCGAGGCGAGCGAGCATTCGCTCTAAGCTGATCACAGTCGACAAAAGATGGTATTGAAAGACAAGAAAAAAAACAGAAACATATCGACAACTTATCAACAGACGGTGTTGATAAGAATGTGAATATGTGAAGGAGGTCGGCATTTGAGGAGCAACGTGCAGATACCGGTATTGCTGGTAGGAACGGCGGAAACCTGTCCCGACATTGTCTACGCCACGGGATTCGTTGCATTGGACCCCGTGGCGCTGCTCTTGAAGGGCGGAAGAACCTGGCTGGCCGTTCCCGTGCTTGAGGCCGGGCGCGCTAAGCGCGCCCTGGCCGAGCATGGCGCCCGCACAGGCGCCCGTGTTGTAACACCGCAGGAATTAAAGGGAAGGGGATCGCGCCCGCGGGGAGCGGATGTCTGGGCGCTGAGGCTGACCCGTCTGGCGGGTGTGCGCCGCGTGCGGGTGCCCGCGGGATTTCCTTACAACGCGGCGAGATTGCTCATCAAGAACGGTGTGCGAGTTGCGGCGGTTGAGGAAGTCTTTCCGGAACGGAGCGTGAAGATGACCTGCGAGGTAGATAGAATCAGGGAGAGCCAGCAGGCCGCCGTTCTGGCTATGCGGGCGGCAACATCGCTGGTGGGGCGCGCGGCGACCGACGCCTGCGGCAGGCTGAAACTCAACGGATCGATATTGACATCGGAAGCATTGCAAACCGCTGTTCAAAAGTGCCTTCTTGATCATGGTTGCAGCTGCCCGGAAGTTATCGCGGCCGGCGGCGCTCAAGGGGCGGACCCCCACGAAAAAGGGTCCGGTCCGTTGCGGGCGGGCGAACCGATAGTAATCGACATATTTCCCAGGCACAAGGATCACCGTTACTGCGGTGATTTGACGCGTACCGTCTTGAAGGGAAAGGCGCCTGCCCGAGTGCTGAAGATGTACCGGGCGGTGCGCGCCGCCCAGAAAGCGGCGCTTTCACAAATCCGGCCGGGAGTAAAAGGCGCTACGGTACACAACGCCGCGCAAAGGGAAATAGAGCGCCGCGGCTTCCGCCGTTGCACCATGGAAGGCAAGGCGTGCGGCTTCATTCACGGCACCGGACATGGTGTCGGGCTTTGCGTACACGAAGCTCCAAGCCTGAGCACGGTACCGGGCAGACTGCGCAGCGGCCACGTAGTGACCGTGGAGCCAGGACTGTATTATCCCGATGTGGGGGGCGTCAGAATAGAGGACACCGTGCTCGTGACAAAGACGGGATGGCGCTACCTGGTTCCCTGCGAGAAGAGACTGGAACTGTAGACGATCGAATTCGTTTACAATAATGCCTGGCCGCCGCGCGTTGTTAGGGCGGTTGAACGGCTGCAGCCGGCCCTTGAAATCGTCAACGGAAGAAGCGTTTAAGGAGATGTCACAATGAAGAATACAATCAGAATCATGAGCACGGTTATTGTGCTGGCGCTGGCGGGCGGCGTGTGCCGCGCGCAGTTACTGCCGCAGCCCGGGCCGGGAGGACCAGCCGGCGACGCCGCGGGCGGCCGCGGGCGGGACGCGATGCTGGAAAAGATCCTCGACAATCCGGAACTCGTGCAGAAGCTGGGACTGAGCGAGAAACAGGTTGCCGGGCTCAAGGAAGGCATGTTCGAGATGAGAAAAGAGCAGATCAGGCTGCAGGCCGATCTGAAGCTTGCGGCGCTCGAACAGGCGAAACTGGTGCAGGACCCGGATGCCTCCGAAGCCGACATTATGGAAGCGGTCGAGAAGACCGGTGGAATACGAACGGAAATAGCCAAACTTCACATGCGGCGCTTGATCATGGTTCGTAAAACGCTGACGGCGGAGCAGCAGGAAAAGGTGCGCGCGATTGTTCGCCGGCATATCCGGAAGCGGGCCAAGGACCTGCACGGCCTGGGAACCCAAGGTCGGCGGGAATGGCTGCGCGACCGCCCGAACCAGGAAGGAAGACCCGGCGAAAGGGGACCGGCTCCCCGCCCGCGCGGACCGGAAGGCGCTGTACATCCGCCGGAGCACCGGCATCCCGAAGGAATTCCCCCGCCCGAGCCTGAGGGCTGAGAGAACATCAACGCCGATATTGAAGACCCCGATCCGGTCGAAGCCGGATTGGGGTCTTAATTTTCCTCCCTCACGATATCGGCGCCGAGGCGGCGCAATCGCCTGTCCACTTCCTCATACCCGCGGTCAATGGACTGAGCGTTCTCGATGACGGTCTCGCCGCGGGCGCAGAGCGCGGCCAGAAGAAGCGCCATTCCGGCACGAATGTCCGGACTTGACTGCCTGGTTCCGTGCAGAGAGGCGGGTCCCGAGACTATCACGCGGTGCGGGTCGCACTGCACGATACGCGCTCCCATGTCGATAAGGCGGTCGACGAAGTACATCCGGCTTTCGAACATCTTCTCAAAAAAAAGCATGGTGCCCCCGGCCTGTGTCGCCGCGACGATCGCGACGCTCATGAGATCCGAAGGAAAAGCCGGCCAGGGACCGTCTTCGATGCTCGGGACGGCCGCGCCGAAATCGTTGCGCGTGCGCAGCTTTGCGTTCGCGTTCAAGCGGACAATATTGTTGTCGATGGTCCATCGCATGCCGAGCTTGCGGAAGCCGCGCCCGATTGAAGCATAATGCTCGGGCTTCGCGCCGACAACGGTAAGTTCGCCTCCGGTGACGGCCGCCGCCGCCAGAAAACTCGACGCTTCTATATAGTCGGGCGAGACGCGGTGCGTCGCGCCGTGCAGTGCGCGTTTTCCCGTGACAGTGATGTAATTAGTCCCCGCCCCCGTGATGTCGGCGCCCATGCGTATCAGGAGGCCGCAAAGATCCTGAACGTGCGGTTCGCACGCGGCGTTGAAGATCGTGGTCGTTCCCTCGCCCAGGCATGCCGCCATGACGACGTTCTCGGTTGCCGTAACGCTGGCCTCCTCGAGCAAGACATGCGCGGGAACGATGCGTCGCGCCGTGAAGGTATAGTCGCGCCTGCCCTTGACGTGCACGCCGAGCTGGCGCAGACCGTCAAAATGTACATCGAGGCGGCGGCGCCCTATTACGTCGCCCCCCGGCGGGAATAACTTCACCATCGAGTGGCGCGCGACCATCGGGCCGGCAAAGAGGATGGAAGAACGCACGGCCCGGCACAGCTTTTCGTTAAGGGTTCGCTTGCGGATACCCCTGGCGCAAAGCAGGACGCTGTGACCCTTTCTTTCAATCGAAACGCCCAGGTCATCGAGAATGCCGAGCATCGTTGTGACGTCCTCGATCAGCGGAATGTTCGTCAGGCGCACGGGCTCGTCCGTCAGCAGACAGGCGGCGAGCATCGGCAGAGCGGCATTCTTGTTGCCCGGCGGCGTATGTATGCCGGAGATGGATCTGCCGCCGTGAATGATGAAGCGGGCCATGGATGAAGCCTCCGTTTTCGGGATTCCGTCGTCAAGCGCGCGGCAGCGCAGGCATGAAGGTCAATCCCCTTCAACCAGCGCGACAATCCCGTCTACCGTAAACCCGAACTTTTCGGCAAGCACCTTCCAGGGCGCGGACGCGCCGAAGCGATTCATCGCCAGCACATTGGACGGATTGCCGACATACCTGGTCCAGCCCGCTGCGCTCCCGGCTTCCACGGCATAACGCCGCCCACAGCCGGCGGGGAGCACTTCTTCCCTGTACGCCGGCGGCTGTCTTTCGAAAAGTTCCCAGGACGGAAAGCTCACCACTCGCGCGTTCATGCTCTCAGCCAGCCGTCGGCCCGCCTGCAGGACGAGATCGACCTCGGAACCGGAAGCCATCAGAATCACATCCGGCGTTCCCGTACCGCTTTGCCACAGCGTATAGGCGCCCTTCGCGACATGCGAGGCCTGCGCGCAAACCCCGCGGTCGATAACCGGAAGGTTCTGGCGGGTCAAAGCGAGGACGGTCGGACCTTCACGGTTGCGCAGGCCGGCCAGCCAGGCATAGGCCGTCTCGGCCGGGTCGGCCGGCCGGATCACGGTTATGCCGGGCATGCAGCGCAGGCTTGCCAGTTGCTCGACCGGCTGATGGGTAGGACCGTCTTCTCCCACGTAGAAACTGTCGTGGGTGAACACGTAAATTACGGGAAGCTTCATCAGCGCGGCAAGGCGGACGGCCGGGCGGCAGTAATCCAGAAACACGAAGAACGTGGCGCCGAAAACCCGAAAACCGCCGTGTAAAGTCATGCCGTTGAGCATGGCCGCCATGGCGTGCTCGCGCACGCCGAAGTGCAGGTTTCGTCCGCCGAAAGAACCGCGCGCGACCGAATCCGCGCCGGATATCAGCGTCTTTGTGCTGGGAGCGAGATCGGCGGAACCGCCGACAAGTTGTGGCAATGTCGCCGACAGGGCCTGAATCACCTTCCCGGAAGCCGATCGCGTTGCAAGAGGCGTTGCCGCATCGAAAACCGGCAGAGACTTTTCCAGGTCGTCGGGAATCTCGTCGTTGAAATGCCGCTCCCAGGCGGCGGCAAAGCCGGCATCACTTTTACGGCGCGCACTGAGGGCGCGTTCCCACTGTGACGACTTCCGCTTGAGAGACCGGAGACGCGCGGCAAAGATCTCGCGTACACGCTCCGGCACGTAAAAAGCGGCCCGCTCGGGAAGTCCCAGGTTGTGTTTTGACGCCCGCACTTCTTCTTCGCCGAGCGGCTCGCCGTGGGCCGAGGCCGTGTCCTGTTTGTTGGGACTTCCGTAAGCAATGTGAGTGTGGGTAATGATTATGGTAGGACGTTCCCGGCTGCGTTGCGCCTTGCGAACGGCTTTCTCGATTTCGACGTAATCGTGCCCGTCAATTTCCAGTACGTTCCAATTGTAGCCCTGGAAACGTTTCTTGACGTCGTCGCTGTAGGCCAGGGCGGTCGAGCCCTCTATGGTAATACGGTTGCTGTCGTAGAAGACGATCAGCTTGTGCAGCCCCAGGTGGCCGGCCAGAGAGAACGCTTCGTGGCTTAACCCCTCCATCAGGTCTCCGTCCCCGGCGATGACGTAGACGTAGTGATCGATCGGCTGAAATTCCTCGGTGTTGAAACGCGCCGCCAGCATGCGTTCCGCCAGGGCCATCCCGACGGCATTGCCGCAGCCCTGCCCCAGCGGCCCGGTGGTGGTTTCGACGCCCGGCGTATCGCCGTGCTCCGGATGGCCGGGCGTCAGGCTGTCCCACTGGCGGAAGCGGCCCAGTTGATCGAGAGTCAGATCGTAGCCCGCCAGATGCAACAGGCTGTAAAGCAGCATGGAGCCGTGCCCGGCCGAAAGCACGAAACGGTCTCGATTGATCCAGTCGGGCCGGGTCGGACAATGGTTCAGATACTTGAGCCACAACACGGCGGCAACGTCCGCCATTCCCATCGGCATTCCCGGATGGCCGGACCCGGCCTTCTGGACGGCATCCATCGAGAGGCCGCGAATGGTGTTGGCGGTTAGAAGAAAATCTTCATGCGTAGGTTTGATTGCCATGACGGAGCACCTCACCGCTTGATAAGGGACTTTTTTCGAGATCGCTTGCCGACTCTTTCACATCCGGCGGCCCTTGTCGAGCGCGGAGTATGCGCGGGGCGGGAAGGACAATTGCATTAGCGCTTGAAATCCGCCGCCGCTCCCCCTAGATTCCTTGCGTTGTCATGCCGATACGTCAATCGAAGGGGCGGTAGCTCAGTTGGTAGAGCGCCACGTTCGCAACGTGGAAGTCGGGAGTTCGAATCTCCTCCGCTCCACCATTTTTCATCTGCTGGCCGGGAGGCCAGCAGATGAAAAATGGTGGAGCTTTGCCCGTCGCAGTCGAACTTTCTTTGATAACGAACATGCGCCCGACGGCGCATCCGACTCGTGAAGTGTGCCACACTTCACGCCCACGCGCGAGTGCCGAGTCCGTCGGCACGAGCGCGCGATTTCCGTCGTCCCTGTACCCCCCTCGGCGCTTCCGTCTTCGCCTCCGGCTACGCCGAGACACGTCGCGCCTCGGGTACTATGCAGGCAGGCCGCCAGCGAAGCTGTCATCCTGCCTGTCGCGCCCGCGCAACCGGGATCGGTGATGCGAACGGTCATCGCCCGCGCTACTACCCCCACGTCACTGCACCTGCGAAGCAGGTTCGTGCCGTGCCCCTTACCCCGGCTGGCACTGCGGCTGCGGAGCAGCCTCGTTCCAGCCCCCCGTCCCCGCCGCCGTCCCCGGCGGCCCCGACACAGGCCACGCCAGCAGAGCTGTCATGTCCTGTGCTCAATACCCCGGCGCTCTCGCGCCTCACATGCGGCACACGCACCGCGTCAACGCTTGACGCAGGCTTGTGCGCCGGGTCATCCCGAGACCCGCCTTCAGCGGCGTGCTCGGGACTCCGTGGTGTCGAGCCTCCGGCTTCGCAAGCCGGGAAGCTCGACTCTTCTCTCCCCCAGATGTCTGGAAACCGCAAGGCTGGGCGCGGCCCGGAAATGCCGTAGCCTCCGGCTCAGGCATGGAGGGGCGCGACCGGCCTTGCGGTCTGCCTTCTACACAAACGCTTCGCTACAGATTATCCGGGGGACTACCCGGCTTTCCGCGTCGAGGGATCGCCGAGCCGAAGCATCTTTCAGGCTGTGCTGATCGTAGATTCGGATAAGGTGCTTGAGCAAGTTGTCACCAGAAACACCTGTGCGGCGTAGCTGGTTCAGTTCCCGCTTCACCGCGCTGGTAAGCGGTGACCGAAAAACCTTCTCCAGAACGTTGACGTTCTGCTTGATGTCCTCGTCCTCAGTCGCATCGAACAGAATGCGGAGTTCCCGCAGAACGTAAAGCTGCCCGTGCGTCAGGTTGGCGGTATACGTCCGCTCCGCCTCGCGGTGCCGGACTTCCTCGGCAAACTGGCGCTGAACCGCCATCACGGCCTTGTTGTAGCCGTCTGGCAGTGGGGCCGCCTTGGCGTCGGGCGCACATTTGACCGCGCCGACAACCTTCGGAATGTCCCGCGACACGATCTCCCCCTTCTCGTCGAGCAAGAAGAGCTGCTGGAACCGCCCCGCCTGGCAGAACACGTACATTCCGCCTTGCAGGGATGGCCGGGCCGTGCGGATACCATCGCGCAGACCGGCGATTCGTTCGTACTCGGTCGGATCGTCGTTTCGCAACTGGCGGAGGATTTCCTCGGCTTCGTTCAAGTCGAGGAATTCGTCGTCGGCCCCGCCCCACAAGTCGAGCTGGACCGGCCCCGCGCCGCGCGTCTCGTAAATCGCGTACATCGCGTCCGCGTTCAGCTTCTCGGTCCGGTCGAGAATCTCGGAATCCTCCCCGATGGTGTCGTGTATCTCCTGGATACGGTTGTGCAGCTTGTTCCGTAGGCCGAGATTTCTGTCGAGCTTCGTCTCCGGTAGGAAGTTGTATCCGAAAATGCGCTCGTGCTCGGAACCGATGCGGTCAATGCGTCCAAACCGCTGGATCAAACGCACCGGGTTCCAGTGCAGATCGTAGTTGATGATATTGTCGCAGTCCTGAAGGTTCAGACCTTCGGCCAGTACGTCCGTGGCGATAACCGTCATGAGTTCGACTTCGCCCTTGGCGAAGCGATACTCCGGGTTCGCCTTGGGCGCAAAGCGCCCGACCAGCTTTTCCTTGCTCTTGTCCCCGCTGAAGATGACCTCGATTTCCGGGTCTTCCCCGCCGGGATTAAGGTTGTCGGAAAGATAGGTTGCCGTGTCGGCGTACTGGGTGAAGATCAGCCGTTTGGCCCCCTTGAGCGGCTTCTCGGACAGCCGCTTCTTCAGGGTTTGGAGTTTGGCGTCCTTCTCCGGGGTAATCGGCGAGACGAGCTTCAGAATCTTCTGTAGCAGGTCGATGTCGTGGGCAATGTGCGCGCGGAGGGTCTTGAGGTCGAAGTCCTCGGCATCGTACCGCTTGGAGACTTCGCGAAGCGCGTCAACAATGTCGCCCTCCTCCAGAACATCGCTTTCGTATAGCACGTATTGCGCGTCCTCGCCGGCGGGGACGAAACCGGCGTCGAGGGACGCCACAAAGGCTTTGTGAATCTTCAGGAGGCGTTTCACCGTTTCCCGGAAGGCGTACACGCTGGACTCGAAACGCTTGAAGAGAAGAACGCGCATCAAGCCGCGCAGATTCGATCCGGCGCGTTGAAGGCTGTTGTATGGCTCCCGCTTCTGTTTGTCGGTCTTGACGTAGTGCCAGAGCCCGTATCGGGCGTAGGTTAGTTCTCCATCCGAAACCGCTCGTGTCGGTTTTCCCTTCCGGGGCTTCCCGAGATAGCCGCGCAGTTCCTGATAGAGCCCCTGATAGGTGTCTTCGATGCTGTACTCGATGGTTTCCAGGTCGCGCGTCGGGAAGAACTGGTGTTTCCCTCCGACCAGGACGTAAGCGCGCCGCGTTCCGCTCAGGTATTCCTGAAAGCGGTTCGGATCAACCGGCTCGTGGGACTCGGCATCGAACCCGTACCACCGCAGAATGTGCTGCCGCGTGCGCCGGACGAGAATGTTTGCCAGCAAGTCGGGAAGGTTGCGTTCGTGCTTCTCGATGAGCTTGAAGTACTCCTTCAGGTTCGGCGGATCGACGGGCAGGTCGGTCCGGTCGTCCTGATGAAACAGCTTGATCTGGTGATAAACATCCCACGCCGTCTTGTTGCGTGGCGTCGCGGTGAGAAAACAACAGCGCCGCCCCGTCGAGAGGAACGTTTGCACGACCTTGTATCGCTGCGTATCCGCGTGGCGAAGGTTGTGGCTCTCGTCAACAAGCACAAAGTCCCGGTCCCGATATTTCACGTCGTTCAACAGGCGGGTGACGCCGGATTCCTCGTCCTCGCGCAGGAACCCCATCGACAGGACACGCGCGTTGAGTTCGTACACCTCGTTGTAGCGTTCCCACATCTCAACCAGCGGGGCCGGGCAGACAATCAGCGGCCTGGCGTGGTCCGTGCGCTCAAAATGCTTCACGATGGCCGCGCCGATGAAGCTCTTGCCGAGGCCCACCACGTCGGACACGAAGGCTCCGCCGTAGTCCCTGACCATCTGAACCGCTTGCCGGACGGCCACCTTCTGGAAGCTGGCGAGCTTGCGGAAAATGTCGTCGTCCCAAATCAGTTCAAGCTCTTCTTCGCTCTCCAGCCGGTCACGGACCAGGGCGTAGAGGGTCTTCATGTAGATGTCGTATGGCCGGACTTCCGCCGCCGCCCATGATTCCTTCAACTCGCTGATGAGCGTTTCGTCAAAGTCCTTCGCCTCTTTCCACAGGTCGTCAAACCAGCGTACAAGCTCCTGGTGGTTCTGGTTGCCTTGAACAAGGACGTTTAGTTCGGTGTTGTGGGTAAGACCGGCAAGGGTGAGATTCGAGGAGCCGACAACCGCGATTCCCTTCTCGTGGCGGTCAACCTCATGGCCGACAAGATCGAAGACCTTGCCGTAGTCGCAGATGTACGCTTTCGCGTGGAGTCGGCCCTTTGTGTACACCCGGACCTTGAGGCGCTTCTCTTCGATCATCCGGATAAGCCCCGCAACCAGTTCCTGGGCGTCGTCCGTCTGGTCCATCCACTCGACCGCGTTGCGTAGATTGCCGGCGGTCTCGTCGGCGATCTTGCCCGCCTCCGTCCGCTTCGGATACATCTGCTTCTCGACCTCTTCCGCCGCAAGGTCGAGGCGTCGGAAGCCTTCAGCCAACGTCTCTACCGTCTCCCGGTTCGTGGTGTTCCCGATCAGAAGGCGAAGTTCCTTCAGGCCCAGCAGCCGCTTCGCCACGCTTGTTAGGCCGGAAAGGAACAGATAGCCCACGGCAAACCGAGCGCGTTCGCTCGTGCCGAGAATCTGGTTGAGGTGGTCAACTAGCCGCTCCGACCGGTTATCTATGATGTCGTGAGTCGGCATTGATCACTCCTCGGTGCGGCTTGTCCGCCGTAGCTTCAGCGAAGGCGGATTACCTGTGATGTCATGCGCGGGCATGAGCTACTCCTTCTTGTCCATTGCACGATCCTCCGGCCCTATTGCACCATCCTCCCGACTTTCCCGTTCAGTGGGAGAGTGGTGCAATGCGACACCATTCCCGCCAATTGTTGCACCCTCACGGGCCATTGTTGCACTCCCATGGCTATTTTCGCCAGTTCCAGACTGCAACAATGCGCTGTTCGTACTCATTCCTCCGGCTCCATTGAATCAGTTTCCCGAGGCATTGAATCAGTCTCCCGGGTCTTCGATGCAATGGGAGACTGATTCAATAGGCGGCGTCCAGGCAGGTAATAGGCCCCAGCGCCCCGTCTTCCTGTTCCCGCAAGCCATTCCGCTTCAACGAGTTCCTTGAGCGCGCGCCCCGCCGTTATCCGGTTCGTACGAAGGATCTTGCGTACGTCCTCATTGCGCAGTTTGCCGAACTTCTGCAACCGGGGAAGCAAGCGAACCAATGTCTCGGGCATCTCCGGACCGGTGCGTAGCGGTTCGCGGACCTCGTAGACTTTGCCTCGCTTCACCGGAAGAACGGCCACCCCCTTGCGAATCATGTCCTTGATCGCGTTCGAGGCCCCGTAGATGTCCGTCCCAATGACCTTCTGGAACTCCCGGCTGGTGAAGCGGTCGCCATGGGCGTGGGCATAGGCCAGCATGCGTTTCTGGTCGCCGGACAGCTCGACCTCCGCGAATTGCTTCAGCCACTCCAGGGTTTTACGGTCGTAGATGGGCTCGTTTCGCAACGTCACCTGGAAAACGAAGCCCCCGACCATTTCGAAACGAGGCGGATAGCATCCGGCGCGATCCATTTCGTCGAAGATCCGGGGCACACCTTCGCCGACATCGCGCATGTATTGCAGGTCCGACAGCACACGGACCAGCATGGGGTTGCGCGAGAAATGCACCCGCTTGCGCCGGTTCAGCGCGTCTATCGTGACCGGTGCGGGCGGCAAACCCGGGCTGCGAATCTCCATGCGGTCGTCATACATCCAGACCTCGATGGGAGCGCCTTGCAGGCTGTAATCCCGGTGCGCGACCGCGTTCACGATGGCTTCCTGCCACGCGAACGTCGGGTACTCCAGCTTTTCGACAAAGAACAGGTCATGAAGCTGTTGCCGCTCCCGGATGAACGGCTGAATCGCCTCGCGCGCCTTGCGGATCAGAACGGCCAGCGGCTCTTCGATGCGGAAACGCTTGGCGATATTCAACTCCGCGCCGGTCTTGCTCGCCGTGCCTTCCCAGCGGATGAAATCGAGGCCGCAACGCGGATGCCAGCGCGTAGGCTCTCGACCGAACAGCAGAAGGGCCGCGAGAGTCGGCACGGATTGACCATTGCGCCCCGCAATCAGTCCATAGCGGCGCAAGGCGTCTTCCGGCGACAGATCCGGCCAGACTTCGCCGAGCTCGGCGTCGACCAGGTCCAGGTTCAAGTCATCCAACCGCGCGCCCGGCGGGAAGGAGCGCTCCAGAAGGCCCTGCGCTTTTGCGGCCTTCAGCGCGGCCACCTTGTCGGATGCGAAAGGCGAGTTCGTATCGTCCACCCGCAGCAAACACCGGCTGTCGGCCAGCAAATGAACATCCGGGCTCCAATCCACTTCGAAGTGCAGCAGTTTCTTGCTTTCCGGCGTATCGACCTCGCGTGACCGACACGGCAGGGCGGGATTCACATAATTCCGATCCTTCGGCACGCCCAGCAGCAGGCGCAGCTTGTCCTGCGCATGCGGCACTCCCGAGAGCGTGCCGTCATCCTCCATACCAATCACCAGCTCGCCGCCGTCGGCATTGGCCATCGCCGCCAGCGTCTCCGCCACGTCCCGGGCAATATCCGCCGCCTTGCGCTGCTTCGGGCGGGAGCCAGACCGGTCCAAGGCCGATTTCCGCTCGAAAAACTGCCCTTCCTCAGCGGCGGCCCAGCGGGTGATGTCTGTTGTGTCATGCGTTGGCATGTGGTTCTCTCATCCCGATACCCATTTCTTGAGAGTCTGCATCTCGACGTCAGCGGCAAGCAACGCTTCAAGGAACGGACGAAAGCGGGGCCGCCGTTCGAATCGTCCCAGTTTCCGCAATGCCTTGCTGCTGGCAGGCAATCCGTAGTCGCCCGGATTCACCCCGCTTGCGCTGGCCCGCGCGAGGAGCCATTCTTCAAGGCGCGGGCAAATCATCACCAGACGGCCGCCGGCATCCTTGCCGCCTGTCATAAGAATGACGCTGCCCTGCCGCTCCTGCTCGATGAAGCGCTTGATTTCCGCGGGGCGCGTCTTGCCGGGGTCTTCGTCGATCATGCCCCATGCTGCGTGCCCCCGCAGCAGATCGTTGAGGACGTTCCCGCTGCCCCGCGAATGCCGCACCCTGGCAACGGGGACGCCGAGAGACCGCACCAGCACCTCGTCTGGAAAGCACTCGACCGCGATCACTGCGCCTCCTCCACGAACCGCTGACTCATGTAGAACGGATCGCCTCCCAGCATTTCGCTCAGTTGATCCTCGGTGAGCTGCTTCACCCGTGTCTCGAAATCGCGGAAGTACGTCACGAAAACGGCCACGTCGCTCTTATCGGCCTTCTCCAGAATTGCGCACAGCAGATACGGGTTGTGGGTCGCAATGAAGTACTGATTGTCGGTTTCCAGGCCGATCTCCTCGCCCATCTGCTTCGTGTAGTAGGGGAAGGCGTGTGCTTCCGGTTCCTCAAAAACCAGCGTAGCCCCCTTGTTCGTCTCCATGGCCGCCGTGAAGAAGACCATGCGTTGCAGCGTATCGGAGCTCAAGAGGTATGGGTACCCAATCAGGATGCCGTCGCCCTGCTTGACGATCTCGATGACTTTCTCGTGCGGCTTCACATAGACCCGGAGCCCGTAGTCCTCGAAGTAGCTCTGCATCCGGTCACGAAGAGTCTTTGATCCCTGGATCAGGCTCACCAGATTATTGCCACAGGGGCAGGCCAAAGAGCCGACCTCCGCGTTCTCGAACTTCTCCAATGGCCGGTAGCGGTATGCCTTGATATTCTGGAGGCCTTCCAGTGCCTTGCCGCTGTGCCCGCCCTGGTAGTTGATACTGATTCGCCCCTTCTTGTCGTCGTCGCTACGGACGTGGAACTTGTCCTGCTCAAACGCCACGTTCGCCACGCAGGCCGGTTCGCCCTGTGTCTCGATGCGAATCGGATCATCCACCAGCCCATCGTAGAACAGATTCTGAGCCTGTTGGATACGCACGTAGTCCTTCAGCGGGGCATTCAGCCGCCCGCACCAACTCAGGAATCCCAACGCTTCAAGGATGTTTGATTTCCCGGTATTGGGTTCGCCGATAAACAGGTTGATCCGCCGGCAGTTGATCTGTAGCCGGCGGACAGACTTAAACCGCTCGATGCTGAGCATTTTGATCATGGCCTTCTCCTTTCAACAGTGGCTTTGACATTCAGAGTGCGTACGTCTACCATACTCCCGACAGTTTCCAAAGGTCCCACCCCGGTGACAAGAGCCCATGGGGCTCTCTCGCAAGAGTAGCCGGGGTGGTCGCTTCTCTGGTGTGCTACTCTCATGTCAGTGCCTCTTTCCGGCTGACTTCGCTTCGCTCGTCAAAGCCCACCGCATATCCGAACAGTTTCAGCTTCACGGATAGCAACGCGCCCAACCGTGGCAGGTCGGCAGGATAGACCGAGATCAGGCGCTTGCCCTCCTGCTGGTAGAGCGTCTGCTTCTTGTACATACTCATTTTGTACTGCGGCGTGTCGAGGCCCCAATATTCGATATAGACGTCCAGTTCGGGCAGATAGAAGTCCGGCCGGATCTGGAATTCGCCAATGATGCGATACTTGGCGTCGTAGCGATAAGCCAGGCCATGGGAGGTCAGCCATTCCGCGATACGGCGCTCGCCTTCCGACTGCACCACCGTGCCGTCGCGGGCCTCGATGGTCTTGTTCAATTCCACCTGCGTCTCGAAATTGCGCCGCTCCAGGAACACCTCGTCGAAACACCGATCGCAGAACACGCGCTGAAACGCTTGGTTTGAACGGGCGAACTCGTCCGCCGTAACTTTCGCGCTGCAGCGTTGGCAGCGGTGTTCGGCGGCGGACGCCGCTACACGGATCGCCTCCTCGATGAACTCCACCGCCGCGGCGGCATCCCGGCGGATGTAGTCCTTCTCGGCCGGGTTCGCGGCCATGTCGCGCAGATCGGGCAGGCAATCTTTCGCGGCCACGCCGTACGCCTTCAGGGCCTTGATCGCGTATTGGCGAGTCTGGGCGTGCGGATCGCTGCGCGCCACCGGCGCGAGCGCTGCCACGGCCGCTGCCTGGTCCACCCCCATCCATGCCAACTTCCCCATCGCCGAGGCAGCCAATCGCCGCGCATTGGCCGAAGACGACCGCAGCAGTTCCCGCAATTCCCCGACCGCCGCGACATTGCCCTCGTGCCCAATGGCCACAGCGCGCTCCGAGAGCCGCTTCTCCAACTGTCTGTCCATCGGGTTCTTCATACCGTATTCATTGCATAGACGCGCGAAGCAAAGTCAGCCGTACCCATGCCACTCTTCTCACTTCCCGCACTGCGCGCGCAACCAGGACTGAGCCTCGGGATGGGCCTTCCACGCGTGTTTCAAAATGTCCCAGGCAATGACGGCTTCTTCTTTGCTTCCCGGGCTGTAAGAGCCCGGCATGTGCTTGGGCGGCCTGCGATGCCCCTGAAAGTAGGCCTGTGCGTGAGGATTCTGTTCTCGCGCCTTCTTGAGCGCGTCGACCGCACCAGCCGTGTCGCCGGTCAGGAAGCGTTCCAGCACGTAGCCCCAGGCAAATACCGTCGAAAATTCGCGCTCGTCGTATTCCCCAAAGAGCCGGTTGGCGCCGTCGAGCCGCTTGAGGGTGAGGTAGAGCGACAGCAAACCGTAGCGCACGCCCTGGTTGTCGTTCGGATTCAGTTCGAGCATGGCCTCATGCTCGGCAATGGATTCCTCGATCCGTTCCGCCTCCATCAGACGCAGCGCCAGTTGCGACCGGGCCCGCATGTAGGGGCGGGTCTCCAAAATGCCCCAGAAATGACCCTTGCCTTCCTTGAATTCCTTCTTGCCGAGGTTCTTTTCACCGATTTCCACGAGGCGGCGCAGGAACTCGATCCGCTCCTCGGTTTCCAGCGGTTCGTACTGCATCAACCCCAGCCACGCGTCCACATTGGTCGGATCCAATTCCACGGCCCGCGTCAAAAGCTCGAACACCTTGTCACCGTCGGCCGCCTCCCAGGCGTCATAGACCAGGTCCTGCGCCTCATGGCCTTTTCCCTGTGCCGCACCACCCATCATTCGCTCCATCCGCCGCAGAATCGAACCGGCGTCCGGTGTCTTATCGTCTCGAGATTTGATCATGGCCGTCTCCTTACAACAGTGGTTTTGACATGCAGAGCGCGTAAGCCTACCATCGTCCCGACAGTTTCCAAAGGTCCCACCCCGGTGACAAGAGCCCATGGGGCTCTCTCGAAAGAGTAGCCGGGGTGGTCGCTTGTTGAACGCACACTCATCTGGCGACCTCGGCCGCCTTCGGCATTTGGTCCCAGGTCCGGCGCTCCAGCATCCGCCCGGCCTTCTTCTTCTGAACCCCGCCCCATTGCTTGAAGAAGAACGGGACGCGAGCGGCCAGGCACTGGTCGCGGATATCGGCGACCCAGTCCGGGTCCATCGGGCGCGCTCCCGGACCGGATTCGCCGCCGACGATCACCCAACCGATTCCTGTAAGATCGAGGTCCGGTAGCGGGCCGAGCAACGGTTCGAGCGAAAGAAAGCGCACGGCGGAGGGGACGGTGCGCAGATCGTCAACCCGGCCCATGTGATCGGCGCTTTCCACCGTGATGCCCATCCAGATATTCGGCGACCACCTGAACCGTGACGCAAGCTGCGCAAGCCGCCCGGAGCGTTTCGTCAAAATCTGATAGGTGTGCCACGGCGTTTCGTTCATGGTGAAGAACACCTCGCCGATGAAAGCGGCGGAAACATCCTTGTGAAAGAGATCGCTCATGGAGTTCACGAATATCATCTGCGATCGCTTCCATTTCATCGGATGCCCGAGCACATCGGGATGACACGTCACCTTGAAGCCGTTGCGATAGTTCGGCTGTCCCATGGCCCGCAGACGCCGTGCCATACGCTCGGCGTAGCAATGCTTGCAGCCCGTACTGATCTTCGTGCAGCCCGTCACCGGGTTCCACGTCGACTCCGTCCACTCTATAGAAGATCCGGTTGCCATTTGTCGCTCCTCGATAGGTATACTTGGTAGTCCTTGCTCTTGTAATCCAGCCCAGTGAACTGGCGCCCCGTTTTCGGGTTGCGCTCCGGCTCATGTTCGATACGGATTGGCCCGTCAGACAACTCGCGGAATGCAGCACCATACTCCGAGAGAGAGTAGTTCACCCCGAAGCGCTCAATCAAACAAACCAGAACCTCAGAAAGTTCGCGTCGCACCGAGACACAGTCCAGAATAGCGTCGCGCAGCGCCTCTGGCGAAGGCTCGGCGGCTTCGGTTGCGTGATCCAGTTCAAATAAGACCCCTTGGCCCCCGCGCTGGTCTTCCCGGAACTGCCGCCACCGCTTGCACATGTTGTCGGCCATCAGGATCATGCCGTGCGGGTGATCGGTTCCATGCACGATACGGTACTTCGGAATATTCGAGAGCCGCGTCTTGATCGGCATCACCAGCACATGACGGAATACAGCCCGCAGTCGCTCGCAATATCCGTCTCCGAGCTGCTGCTCGGCCTGCCGGAACGTCATGCGGCCATCGTAGTAGGCTTCGATCAGTGCCCTCCAGTAGTCGCCGCCGGCAATGGCATCGAGCGTGGCCGCGTCATCAACGTCCTCCTCGTATTCAGGGGCATCCTCTGATATATCCTCCTCCCGCAACTCGCGGTCTTTCAGCACACGGCAAGCTTCCCGCAAGAAACCAAAGGTATTCAAGTTCAGCATCAACTCCACGGTCCCGAATCCACGGCGAGTCACTGCTTCAAAATGCTCGAACCGAAGACTCTTGATGCCGTACGGATCGACATACAGAAGAAGATTCTGTCCTCTGGGCGGATATTGGTTGAGAAAGTACGCCATCCGCTCTTCATAATCGCCATCCAGGCAGGTCACGAACTCCAATCCCGCGGTTGCCGATGCCAAATCGTTGAAATACCGCTTCTCTATGCAGACGACACGAATCCCGGCTACCTGTCCTTCCCCGAACTGATGCTTCACGGTGGCGGCAATTAGTAGCGGTGATCCGGGGTTCCCATCGTCAAAGCGCCCCTTACCCGCAAAGCAATCGGCAATCAGGATCCGATTGCCCCGTTGCGACAGCTTCTTCAGATAAGGTGTCAAATAGGCCGTGAGCAACTGGTCCTTGATCGTGGACCACTGCTGCTTCCGCGCAAAGAAATCGCGATTGCTGCTCATTTCCCGCCCCCCTTGTCGCGCCGTAGCTCGTCGCGAGCGGAGGCGGACTCCACAATCTTGATCTCCGCCGCCGTCAGGCCGTAGAGCTTGTACACCCGCTCGTCAATCTCCCGCTCCAAGGCTGACGTGTCCGCTGCTGGATCAGCCTTCTTGGCGGCGAGGATGCGGGAGACGAGACGCTCAATCTGAGTGCCATGTGTATCGCTGGCGTGGGCGATAGGAAGCCGCTCAACGTATACCACCTTGATTTCCGCAAATGTCTTGCCCACCATTTGCGGATTGCACTTCTCAAAGTAGTACTGCAGGAGTCGGGAGTTTAGACATCCCAGAACGTAACTGTATGAGACTCGCGCGACCTCATGCGAGAGGAGCTTGATAACGTGGCAGGAGTTCACGGCTATTGCCCCATCCTGTTCCAGTGTTGCTCGCAGGACGTCATCTGTGCGGCGCATCAGAATCTTTGGACTCTCGAACAGTTCTGGCGATCTTGGTGCGGCAAGCCACTCCCCATAGCTGACGTACTCATCACTGTCCATCAACCGATAGCGGTCTACGTGCGTACCCCTGATCAGAGGGCGCCAACCAGCGGGAGGAACACCTTTGGTAGTATACGGTCGTTCTCGGATGATAGCTTCGTCCTGCGGAGGGGAACCCTTGCCACGCTCGTATAGTTTCACTCCAGCTTTTACGCAGCTGATGGTGCCAAGAAAGGGACCCGAGCCAGCGATCTTGGCCAACAGGTCTCCGTCTACTGCCGTGTTTCGATAGTCCATCTTGCTGAGGTCATTTTCCAAGAAACTGATCGCCGACCGGCTATACACTTGATCATGAATGCGCACTCTGATGGCAGAGTCTGGGGCAGGCGTGGCCTTCGAAAGGAAGAATGCGAGTGTATCGACGATGGACGAGTCGAATGCCCAGCCCGTCTGCCAAATCTGCCAAAGGTATACAGATGTCAGCAAGTGCCTGCGGAACACGTCTGCGTTTTCAAGATCGCAAAAAGTATTCGGCACGATGAATGACAATATGCCGCCAGTATCGAGAAGATTGAAAGATCGGAGGATGAAAAGGATGTAGCTGTCGGGGACTTTGCGTGCGTTCTCCGCGCCTGGGAAGCCAAGTTCAGCCGCACCTGCATGGTAGCGAATCCCATACGGCGGATTGCCGATTACCACGTCGAAACCCTCCATGACCCCGAACATCCACTCCGAGTCGAAGAAGTCGGCGTGGGTGTTCTGATCGTAGGGGTCCCAGGCCGCGAGCTGTCGGGCGGTTGAGTTGTCCCAGCCATCGTTCTTCAGCAGTTCAGCGATTTCGGCGCGGAGTCGCTTGTCCTCATCGCGGCACTTGGCCTTCGATTTCAATGTGCGGGCGGTGAAATGCTGCTCCCGGACCTTGCGGAGTTCGGCCTCTTTCTTGTCGATGTCCGGGTTCCGAAGCATCATCTGCGCCGGTCGGTCAATGCCGATCAGGGTGTTTGCCGCAACGAATTTGGTTTCCAGGTTGGGCAGCGCCCGGACGCCGAGATTCGGGGCTTTCGGGTTCACTTTCTGATCGACGACAAGCGAGATGAAGAACCGCATTTTCGCGATTTGCACTGCGATGGGCTGAATATCCACGCCGTAGATGCAATTCTCGATGAGGTATAGCTTGCGCCCGTAGTCGTCGTAGTTCTCGCGGAAGAGGCGCTCGGCGTCTTCGCGCATAGTCGCATCGTCGAGCTTGGCAATCTGTTTTGCCTTCCAACGTTCGTTGTCCGGGTCGAGCTTGCCCAGCACGAGCACCAGCTTGTGCAGAATACCCATCGGAAAAGCGCCGGAGCCGACAGCCGGGTCCAGCGCTTTGAGGCCGTCAATGGCGTCGATCAACTCTCCGGTTGCCTTCTCGTCGAAACCGTGCGGCTCGCCGTCGTAGGCCAGCAATGCGCGCAGCGCCTTGTCGGGGTCCTTGGCCGCCTTCCCTGTCAGTTTGCCCTTGAGATAGGCCACGAGCGATTCATCAACCATGTAGTCAACGATTTCACGGGGCGTATAGAAGGAGCCCGTCGCCTTCCGCGCCGTCGTGCCGGTTTCCGGGTTGTAGGCGGCGAGCAGGTTTTCGAAGACCTTGCCGCACAGTTCGGGATCAAGGGCGACCTCCTGGTCAAACGGGGTGTTCTCCTCGATGGTGAACTTGTACCGGTTCAGAGTGTCGATCAGGCCGCGCACGCGGACGCTTCTGAATTTCTTGTCGCCGTAGTCCTCGCTCAAATCAACGTCCTGCTCGGACCCAAAGAAGAGGAAATCCGGCACGGTCGGGCGGCTGTCGTCACGGTCGGAGAAGCCGTCAACGCGGAGGTATCGGGGCTTTGCACCTTCGCCCGCCTTCGCCAACTTGCCTGCCGTAGCTCCCGCGGCGGAGGCAGGGGCTTCGGCGGGCAGGCCGAAATCCCGGTCAAGACACTCGAACAATCCACCGTTCAGGAACGGGATGTCCTTGAACCACTCCAGACCGGCCTTCGGATCGCGGAAGCACTCCTTATGCCGATAGAGGCTGTGCGCCATGAAGTTCTGGTCGGCGCGCCGCCAGCCGCGCTGGTCCATCTCCGTGTTGAGGGTCGCGAAGAACAGGTTTTGAACGATCGCACGGTAGAACACCGAATCCTTGTTTCGTTTCTTCCCGGGCGCAAAACCGTCCAGCATCTCGGCGAGCCTTGGCTCGTCGAACAGCACGCCGGGAATTAGGCCCTTCTCCCGGATGAACCAGCAGAAGATCAGGCGCGTAATGAGCCGAATCACGCTGATATGGTCGCGCCCGTCCTGCTCCTTGGGGGCGTCCTTCGGGAACGTGACGTGCTTGAGCGCCCAGAAGTACCAGTTGGCGATTTCACGGTAGAAGTCCTTGCTGACCTTTTCCACGTCGAACGCGTCGTCGTGCCGTTGCTGAATCGTGAGCGGCGACAGGGCGAACAGATCCGGGCTGATCGTCTCCAAATCGAGCATCTGCATGCGTTCGGCGGCGGTGCGGAGCCCTTCGCCGGGGCGCACGGTGATGCGGCGGAGCAACCGGCGCTTGTCGGCTTCCTCATCGTATTTGACGTTCAGAAAATACCAGTCGGTGCGCCCCTTGTTCGAGAAGACGAAAAGGGCGTAGGGATGTTCCCGCGTGAGTCGGTTGACGACAGGGCGCTCATGACCGCGCAAAAGGGCGTCGGATTCGAGACGGCAGTACACAACGTGGAAAGCGTTGTCCTCGCCGCCGGTGGCAAACAGGATCGGGTCTTCCGCGAGCGGTTGTCTGGCGCTCTCCGGCCACTGCCGGGGGCTGAGGGGGCGGTTCTCGCGCTCGTAGTTGAGCTCCTGCCAGAAGAGTTTCTTCAGCCCGTCCAGGTCGCGCAGGTTCTGAAGGATGTTCAGTACCGCATCTTGTCTGTCAATCGTCGGCACGTTGTTTCCCTCGGCTGCTTTGCATCATGAGCGCTTCTTCGTTCCCTTCCTGCGGCGGCGCTTCGGTGCCGCCCCCTGTCCGCTCCTCACCCAGTCGTCAACTTCCTTCCTGTCGAATTTCCAGAGCCGCCCCACCTTGTGGGCAGGCAATCCCTTCTGTGCAACCCACGTGTAGACCGTCTCCTGCTTGATCCCGATATGCTCGGCAATCTCAGGTACCGAAAGCCAACGTTCTGCCCGTTCCATCATCTGCGCCTCGCCTTGTATGTCGCGCGTGCCAACACGTAAAGACTTCTACTCCAACACACCGGGACAAACAAGGAAATACCTCGGAAACGGTTGGCTCCATATCAGGGTTCTGATACAGTCCTTCCGATTAATGAACGTTCCGAAGTCGGAGAAGCACGTATGGCGAAGAAACGACCACCGAAGAGCATGTGGGTGCCGCCCGCCGAAAAGGCGATTCAGTTCAAGGTGGCCTTGAAATACATCCGGCCGCCAATCTGGCGGCGGGTGGTTCTGCCGGACAACTTCACTCTGGCGGATCT
>Ga0180435_10000294_pt1 | contig 51367 bp, 43 predicted proteins | sample SS_ome_3_FD_132467 | JGI IMG/M metagenome (GOLD analysis project Ga0180435, IMG submission 132467) | Hypersaline lake sediment archaeal communities from the Salton Sea, California, USA - SS_3_S_1 metaG | ecosystem: Environmental > Aquatic > Non-marine Saline and Alkaline > Hypersaline >... | reverse complement strand
TCAGTCCATTTTCTATAGTGGTACTCCGCAGTCTGGAACTATGAGAAACAATATTAAAAGGAGCGTATCACAATGGCAAATGGTACTGTTAAGTGGTTTAATGACCACAAAGGTTTTGGATTCATCGAGCAGGAAGACGGACCGGATGTATTTGTGCATTATTCAGGAATTAATGCTGATGGTTTCAAAAACCTTGATGAAGGCGACCGGGTTACCTTTGAGATTGAAGAGGGACCAAAAGGTCCGGCAGCAGTAAATGTAACCGTTGTTTAGTCGACCAATTACAAATTAATAAAAGGGCATTTCACAAGTGGTGATGGAATGCCCTTTTTTATTTTTTCACCCGCCCGATTAGGAACCGAAAATGGGAAAACCGGCTGCCATTATCCTGCTGTATCTCGCGATTATAGCCACCAGTCTGGCTCTTTACTATTCTGATTCGCTGGGAATACGAGATATTCCCCTTGAGGATCTTAAAGCAAAGTATGAGAAAAGCCACTCAAAGTATATTCAAATAAATGAGACGGATATCCATTATTGTGACCAGGGTCAGGGCCCGGTTATCATCGCCCTGCACGGCACCGCCGATTCGCTTCATACCTGGGATGGATGGGTGAAGGCCATCGGCGACCATTACCGGATTGTCAGGATGGATATTCCCGGCTTTGGACTGACCGGCCCGCCGGCCGACGGTCATTACTCCCGGGACATGTTTGTGGATTTCGTTGACAAGTTCGCCGCCGCACTGGGGATAAACACCTTTATTATTGCCGGGAATTCACTGGGAGGCGCCATTGCCTGGAACTATGCCGTCCGGCACCCGGAGAAAGTAGAAAAGATGGTGCTCATCGACCCTGCCGGATATCCCATGGAGATTCCCTGGCCGTTAAAATTGGCGGGCATGCCGGTGGTCAGAAACATTGCCTCCCTGATAACGCCAAGGTTCATTTATGCCATCAGTTTAAAACAAGTGTTCGGCGACCCTGAAAAAGTAACCCCCGAGCTCATCGACAGGCATTTCGAATTAGGTCTCCGGCCGGGCAACAGGAAGGCCATGACCGGCATCATGAATCTTCTCGAGGAACACCAGAGCGACCCCGCTTTCAGCGAAGGCATCGCCCGGATATCCGTTCCGACCCTCCTTTTGTGGGGCGAAAAGGATACATGGATCCCCCCCTCTCATGTTGAGCTCTGGAAAAGGGATGTGCCGGATGTTCAAGTGATTATATACAATGGCGTCGGCCATATTCCCCAGGTTGAAATCCCCGAAAAAAGCGCAGAAGACGTTCATAAATGGCTGTCCGCAAGCGATCGGAAAGCCGTCAAAGCGTTGAGCGGCGATTCCGACTTCGCGATAAAAGTAATCGCCGGCATCCTCGTTCTGGCCCTCTTTTTATTTTTCGTGTGGAATAAAAAGACGACGGCATGAGAGACGGTCACGCCGCCTTTAAAAGAATGATAACCGCACCGCAAAACATAAACAACGCGCCGGCAAATCGAACGGGGATATTCTCCTCGTGAAAGATCATGCCGCCGTATATGACACCGAATAAGGTGCTCAACCGCTTAACCGAAACCATATATGCCGCCTTTGTCATGGAGATGGCAAAACCGTGAAAGAGGATATGAAAAAAAAGAAGAATCCCGGCAACGCAGCCTTTCAGGGGGCTTTCAGCCAGGTGCTTCAGCTTTATCAACCTGAACATCATAAATATGAGCATCATCACGATGGTGACAACAACAAAGAACGTCATCTGGAAAAACATGACCGAAGAATGCATAATCGCAAGCTTCCCGATGACGGCTGAAAAACTGAATATAAACGCGGCAATCAGCATGAGCCATGATCCGGTTTCTTTGCAAACCGCCAGCAGCGGGTTGATAATGGACCATTTTTTACCGTCCAGGTTAAGTATATAGCTGCCCGCGCACACGGATACAATCCCCGATATACCCCACCTGTCGGGCGTCTCATTTAAAAAAAGATACCCCGTTCCCACCATAAAGACGGGCGTAAATGAGAGGTAGGGAACAGTAAGGGAGAGAGGGGACACCTTAATAGCTTTCATATACAAAATAAGCGGGACAATGGTAAGAGGCACGCTGACGGCAAAGCTCAGATAAAAGATATCATCCAGGGGAGGAACCTCGACAAAAAACAAGCTGGCCAGGGTCAACGGGAATCCGTAAAGCAAGGGGTAAACAAGCATCTCGTAATGATTCAGATGGGAAAACCACTTTTTGACCCATGCATCACAAGATGCTACGGAAAATGCGGTTAATACCGACAGGATAAACCAGTCCATAATCACCTGTTCATCTTGCTTAGAAGACGAGCGCCCAGGAAAACAGCCAGATACGTCATACCGGCGATCATGATTATGGTCGGGCCGCTGGAAAGGTTCAGTGAATAGCTTACCGCGATACCGGCCCAGTTAAAGACCAGGCAGAATAGAACGGCGATTACCATCATGTGCCAGAGCTTTTTTGCCAGGTGCCCTGCCGCAGCAGCCGGTATCGTCAACAGCGCAATAACCATAATGATTCCGACAATTCTTACCAGAAGGACAATTGTCAGGGCGGTCAGACAAAGCAGAAGGATATAAAACACACCAACGGGAACCCCCCTTAATCTTGCGTACTCATCATCGAAACATACGGCAAGAAGGTTGTTATAAAAATAGATGGAAAGGAAAAGAATGATGACATCCAGCCAGAACACCAGCTTGAGGTCGGTATGCGAAATCAGGAGTATATCACCGAAAAGATAACTCATCATGTCAAAATAACCCGGCGTCAGATCCAGAAACAGAAGCCCGGCGGCCATTCCCACCGCCCAGAGTGCGCCGATCACCGTATCCTCCCGCTGGTTCGCGTAAATACTGAAAGTCCCGATAACGACCGCCGCGAGAATCGCGGAGACAACGGCTCCGTACATGGGGTCGAACCATGACAGTCCCACTTTTTTCTGCAGAAAAAGCCCTGCCCCGATTCCTCCGAAAACACAATGAGAAATTGCCCCGGCCAGATAGCTTATTCTCCTGGTAACGACATAGGTCCCTATAATGCCGAATGCGACACTGGCAAGGGCCGCCACATAAATAGCCAGCCTCAGAAAATTGTTGACGGGGTCAAGAACCGCTGAAAAAAAATCAACCATGGTGCCCATCCACACCACACCTGTGATCATGACGTATCATGCACACATCGCCTCCGTATATATCCCTTATCACCGTTCCGTCTATCTCACTTGTGGGGTGAACCACCACGCAGCGATTCACGCAAATAGCGCTTTTTACTTTCTTGGATATAAACCCGATATCATGTGAGACAATCAGAATCGTCATCCGTTCGTTAAGGCCCTTCAGAATATCGAAAAAGGCCTCTTCAATTTCCGGGTCAACATTAGCGGTGGGCTCATCCAGAAGAAGCAGTTCCGGTTCAGAGCACAGGGCTCTGGCAATCAACACCCTCTGCCGCTGGCCCCCTGAAAGTTCGCTGAAACTCCGGTCCAAAAGGTCGTCGACTCTCATCTCTTGCAGTGCCACGTGTGCCGCCTGTCGATCCTCTTTTGAGTATCTGCCCCCCATCCGCCGGCCAAGGCGCCCCATAAGGACCACATCCATAACGGACACCGGAAAAAGCATGTCAAGGTAGGCATGCTGCGGCATATAACCGATTCTCAGATACGCCTTTTCAGGCGAGCTGCCGAACACCAGGATATCGCCCTTGTCCGGTTTAAGTCTGCCCAGGATCAATTTGAGAAGCGTTGTTTTACCCCCGCCGTTGGGACCGACAACACCGGCGAAATCCCCTCTTTTAATATCTATGTTCACCCCTTCAAGAATGGGTTCTTTTCCGTATGAAAAAGTGACATCATTCACTTCAATATGGTTTTCAGCAGAAGTCATGGCTCTATTGTCGGTGTCATTTATCTTTAAGTGCATGAACAATTTTCTCCATTATGTTGTTCAAATTGTTCATATAGTCGTAAGCAAGGGGATCAAGCGGCAAAACGTCCCCGCCAATGGCCGCTGCTATTTTAAGCGCGGTTGTCCGGTCAAACTGGGGCTGTACGAAAAGAACGCGCACATTCCTGTTTCTGGCCGTTTTTATCAGTGCCGTAAGATCTTTTCCCTTTGGTGTTTTGCCTTCCATTTCCACAGGCACCTGTTCCAGATCATAGGCATCCGCAAAATAGCCGAATGACGGATGAAACACAAAGAAGGCCCGTCCCTTTAACGGCAGAAGAGCTGCTCTGATTTTTGAATCGAGCCTGTCCAGGTCGTTTATAAATATGTCCAGATTGTCCTTATACTCCTCTTCCCCCTGTGGATCAGCATGGGCAAGTGCTCTGAAAATTGTCCCTGCCTGTATTTTCACCATCGACGGGTCCAGCCAAATATGTGGATCTTTGCCCGCTGCATCATGATTTCCATGACGGTGATGCCCGTGGGTATGGCGACCCTCCATGGTCCGCAAACGGATCCCCTGTCTTGTGTCCACGATTTTAACATTGGTGTTATCCTGAATTTTTTCCATCAACCGGTTTTCAAACGGCACGCCGATACGGAATAGAATTGACGCATTGGAAAGTCGCGACATCTGCACCGGCGACAGGGAATATGTTGCAGGGCTTTTTCCCGGCGGCACCAGAACGTCCACGGATACCCGTTTCCCACCGATTCGTTCCACAAAATAGGCCTGCGGTTGTATGCTGACAAAAACATCCAGTTTCTTTTTTCCGTCACCGGCCGCAAAGAGTAAATCAGCCTGTACAAGCGCGAGAAGAATAATCAATATATAGTTAATCCGCTTAAAATTCACCGTCATCTCCCGTGAAAAAAACAGCCGCCTGCTTTTTTAAATAACGATCGTCAACAAATAGCTAATTTGCTCATATTTCATCGTTTTTTACACCCTAATCTTGTTAATGGCAAGCACAAATCAACTGTTATAGCTCTTGTTTTTTGGTGAGAGATAATGTAATTTTTTTTCATGATCTTAAACCCGCATTCATCCAGGCCATTTAACATCAAACAGAACGGTACACCATGACGCTAAAAAGCAAACTTTTTTTTACAGTTGTCGGTCTTGTCATTACTGTTATGGCCGTGTCAACCATTATTGCTTCAATAACGGTCAGAAAACAAAGCCTTAACAGCACTCAAACGATTATCGAAAACGCATTTAAAGTCATCGAGTATGATCTCGGCGAGTTGAAGCGGCATACATTGAATGATTCCATCCGCGTGATCTCCATGGCGAGCCTTGGCAGTTGCCTGAAGCTCATTGATGATTTTAAAGATAATCCGGCGTTCACACTTAATACCTATGAAAGAATGAGCCGATACCTGTTTGATGCCGCATTGTCAAAAAATATCTGGGAAGCCGCCGTATATAACCTGGAAATGGAAATTGTTGATATCGTCAGAATTGAAGGCAACTTTATTTCAGTTGCATTTCCCTATAAAGACGACGAGAAATCAGGATACAACATTCTTACATCGGAACTCGGAAAAAATTATGAAGACGGCAGCTATGAATACAGCGCCGCTCTTCCCTTCACTCCAGATTCAAGAATTGCCCATATCACCGACGAACCCGTCGTGGAGTTTGCAGAAACAGAGAACGCCATAAGCCTGATATCCTATACACCGGTTTATGTGGATATTCTGAATAGTGAAACCGAACAAATTGAACAAAAAAAAATCGGCGTCCTGAAAGTCATCAAAAAGCTCGACCGCACGTTCGCAGACCGGATATCCAAGTTTTCAGGAACGGAGATCAACATATATACGAAACATAAGTTCGTGACCGGAACACTTGATTTGTTAACTGAATTCAGCATGGAAACGGCCGCTCCACAAGAGCATGACACACCAACCTCAACGGGCAAGATACTGGGCGACACCCTTCTTGTGGAGAATGAACAGTATATCGCCGGTGTCTGGCCGTTGACAAGCCGCTCCGGCATATCCGGGGCCGTCGTTTCACTATATCCGCTAAACACTGTCAAAAAAAATACATTTCACATGATAAAACTGTTCGTCATGATTTCCGCCGGATGCATCCTTCTCTCCATTCCCGTCATCGTTTTCTTTGCCAACTCACTTACCAAACCCATAGGCCTGGTCGTTGACGGCCTTAAGAATATCGCAATGGGAAAGGGGGATCTCACCACGAGGCTCTCCATACAGTCAAAAGATGAAGTCGGCGATTTATCGCACTGGTTCAATTCTTTCATTCAAGAACTGCAGACGCTGATCAAGGAAATCATTCAAAACTCGGACAGGGTTAACTCGTCATCCACCGGGCTTTCACATATTGCGCATGACTTGTCGGACAACGCCGGAAGCTGGTCTGAAGACGTCAGTTCGTTGTCCACAACATCGGATCAGATAAATATGAACATCTCGTCTGTTGCAGCCATCATGGAGGAAGCTGCAAGCAGCGCATCTGCGGTTGCAACATCAACCGAGGAAATGAGTTCCACAATAAAAGAAGTGGCAATTAATTCGGACAAAGCCTTCCAGGTAACGACCCATGCCGTTTCACGATCCGATGTTGCATCTCAGAAACTCAACAACCTGGGGCAGTCCGCCGTGGAAATAGGAAAGTTCACGGAAACAATTACAGAAATATCAAAGCAAACCAACCTTCTGGCTCTGAATGCCACCATCGAAGCGGCCAGGGCCGGGGAAGCCGGCAAAGGGTTTGCCGTTGTCGCCAATGAGATCAAGGAGCTTGCCAAACAGACATCCGAAGCCACCCATGACATAACAGAACGGGTAAAGGATATTCAAGGTTCGACCGACGAGACCATACGCGACATTCTGGAAATTTCGAAAATTATCTCGGATGCCAACGACGTTGTATCCATGATTGCGGCGACGGTTGAGGAGCAGTCCATTACCACCAATGAAATCGCGGGAAATGTAGCCCAGGTTTCCCAAGGAATTGCGGAAGCCAGCAGAACGGTTGCCGACAGCTCCATTGCCATAAACGGCATAGCAGAGGAAATATCGGGCCTGAATACTGCCGGAGAGAGTATTTATGCCCACAGCAGTCAAATCAAGAACAGTGCCGCTGATTTATCCGATCTTGCCGGACAGCTTGCCGAATTGATAAACAAATTCAGGGTATAACCCTTATCTCCACCCTGCCCTTCAGGTATTCCTTCACGTCGGCAATCGGCACCTCGTTTCTGTGAAAGATGCCTGCCGCGAGGGCTGATTCGGCTTGGGTTTTTTCGAACACCTCCAAGAAATGGGCCGGGCAGCCGGCTCCGCTGGATGCGATCACGGGGATCGAAACAACCGACTTGACAAGGTTGATAAGCTCGATATCAAAGCCGTCTCCTGTGCCGTCCCGGTCAATACAGTTTAACAGTATCTCCCCTGCCCCGAGTTCCTCGCAAGCTTCGGCAAGGGTGGCTGCGTCCAGATCCCGGCCCTCCCTGCCGCCTTTTATGGTGCACTGGTACCAGCAGTAATTCTCGCCGTTCGGCCCTTTTTCTTCGGTTTCTATGACCTTGTGGGTGACATCATCGGGCGATGTGACGTATACCCTTCTGGGATCAATGGAAATGACCACCGCCTGGCTGCCATAAATACCGGATATCTGCTCAATGGAACTTCGGCCGGACTTTTTCCCGGACTTGAGATAATCCTCCACAATCAGAACCGCATCGCTTCCAATGGATATTTTATCCGCTCCCGACCTGAAATACTCTGCGGCAACTTCAAGGGCCGTATATGTTGTCCCGTTCTTATCCGTGTAGTCCCTTATCCCGCCGCCGATTGTCAGGGGGACAAACACATTTTCAGACGTCTTCTTCAGCACGTCGATCATGGGCATGTCTTCAAGCGGAAAGTCCCTGAATCCGGTGATATTGAGAAAAGTAATCTCGTCCGCACCATCCAGGTAATATCTTTCTGCGAGTTCAACCGGTTTCCCGAGATTTCTTACATTGCCCTCTTCCCTGACATCGTACTGATCCCCCTTGGTTACGACAAGGTCACCCTGGTCATTCGACCTGACATCTAGACAGGCGATTATCCGCTTGCTGAGCTCTGTGTCGCCGGACAGGGTTACCGGGCATTTGTGTCCGCCGGCGGACTCAAGAAAATTCCGAAGAACCGAAAGCCCCGCCCTGCCGCTCTTTTCCGGATGGAACTGGGTTGCCGCAAGATTGCCCTTTTGGACGCTGCTGACAAACTCAACGCCGTAATTGGTTGTGGTTAGAACCGCCGAGTCCTCTTCGGAGACGACATAATAGGAGTGGACAAAGTAGAATTTTTCATCCGGCGAAAGGCCGTAGAACAATTCGGATTCCTTCCGGATACGTATCCCGTTCCATCCGATGTGCGGCACGGCCGGGTCGATGTCAAATTTCCTGACATGTCCGGGTAGAATCCCCAGCCCTCTCACATCCGGGGCCTCTTCGCTTCGTTCAAAAAGGGCATGGAGTCCGAGACATATTCCCAGAAAAGGCCTTTGGGCGGACAGGAAGGCCTTCAGCGCCTGCAAGTAGTTTTTTTTCTCCAGGCTATGCATCATGCTCCCGAAACTTCCCACTCCCGGAAAAACCAGCTTCTCGGCAGACCGGACGGCATCGGCAGACGTTGCTACGGCAACGGATTCCCCAAGTTTTTCTATGGCGTTTATGACACTCCGTACATTTCCCGCGCCATAATCGAGCAAGGTAATCATGTATACACCTCTAAATCGACATCGTTATTGAGCTTCTCATATCCTACTGCTTCCCACAAAACAAGACATAGTCTGTCATGGAATAAAAAACGGGTTATGGCATGATTCTTCGATTATACTATTGATTACTATTCAAAGTGCAATTATGGATGAAAATAACATTAATTTTGGAAAGGAATAAACGTCGACATGGACCCCCTGGAAAAGATAGTCAATAACGACAAATTTGCGAAACTGGTTGGAGTCAGACTTCTGAACGTGTCGGAAGGATACGCAGCGGCGGAGCTCACAATTACCGACAACCATTTGAACGGCCTCGGCATCGCCCACGGAGGCGCCGTCTTTACCCTGGCCGACCTCGTATTCGCCGCCGCTTCAAACTCAAGGGGAGCGGAAGCCGTTGCCATCAATATCAACATCTCATATTTTAAGGCTGAGCGAAGCGGGACATTAACTGCCGAGGCAAAAGAAATTTCACTGAACCGTAAGCTTGCCACATACTTAATTACCGTCCGTAACGATACGGGACAACAAATCGCCGCCATGCAGGGAACCGCCTTCAGAAAACCACCTAAACAGCGGCGGGCACAGTTATGATGCCTGATCGCAACGACAAAAAAAAGGCCCCTGTTTTCACCCTGGTTGCCGTGGGTGTTTTCATGTGCACGCTTGACGGCAGCATCGTCAACATCGCCCTCCCGGTCATAATGAGGGACCTTGATACGACGCTCTCCCGCATTGAATGGGTGGTCCTCATTTACCTGTTCACGGTATCTTCCCTTCTGCTGAGTTTCGGGCGACTGAGCGATATCAAAGGCAGACGATGGGTTCAGACACGCGGTCTTTTCCTGTTTTCCGCGGGTTCACTGTTGTGCGCCATGTCGGATGATGTTTTATTTTTAATTGTTTCAAGGTGCATTCAGGGCATCGGCGCCTCCATGATCATGGCCTGCAGCCCCGCAATAATCATGGATATATTTCATAAGCATGAAAGAGGAAAAGCTCTTGGAATGATTGGGGCCGTTGTGGCGCTCGGGCTTAGTGTGGGCCCTGCCCTCGGGGGCTTAATACTTAAATGGTTTTCATGGAGAACCATTTTTTATATCAATATCCCCATCGGTATTGCCGCCTTTTTTTTTGCAGCACACCTCCTTAAGGGAGGAAAGACCGATATATCAAAAAAAGAGGCCTTCGATTGGGCCGGCGGCTCGCTCCTTGCCCTTTGCCTGGGCTCCCTGCTTTTTGCTCTTACCCACGGATATGGCTGGGGCTATGATTCCAAACCATTTATTCTGACCCTTCTTTTTTTCCTGGTCACCCTGATCCTCACCGCAGTCGTCGAATCACGTGTTGAATTTCCCGTTATTGAACTTTCTCTTTTGACAATCAGGTTGTTCATCCTGCCCGTTATCGCAGCCGTTATTATCTTTGGGAGCCTGTTTATCATGGTGTTCTTAATGCCTTTTTACCTTATGTATCCCGGAGGCTATACGGTCACCCAGGCAGGGAATATTATGGTGACGCTGTTTATTGCATTATTATTCGTATCACCTGCCGCAGGCAGCATATCCGATCGAATCGGATCCAGGCTCCTTTGCACCATCGGTATGGCCATTTTGTGTCTCTCATTTGTATTCATGAGCCGGCTGCCCCCGGCGGCGCCGTCACTATCCATTGCATGGCGTCTTGCCCTCGCCGGCATCGGAACCGCGGTATTCCTTTCACCGAACAGTGCGGTCACAATGAATTCCGCCCCCGCTAATTACCGGGGAATTGCCGCAGCCTTTGTCGCCATGGCACGGAATACCGGAATGGTCTTCGGCGTCGCCATAGCCGGAGCCATATTCAACAGTGTTTTTTATAAACTCAGCGGCGGACTCTCACTGAAGGTCTACACCCCCGAACTTCAGGGTGCGTTTATGGTGTCGTTTCACATGGCCATGTCGGCAGGAGCGGTTCTTTCCGGTATCGGTATAGTTGTGGCCTTTATGCGCGGCCCCGGATAACGGCGTTTTGTTGCAATTATGACGTTTAAGTTTGTTTAAAGTGCGGGACTTTCCCCAAAAAAGAGTTTAGGGGTCGGCAATCTTAAGACTTCCCGCACCCTGCCTTCCCTGCATTTATCTCCGGCATGGGTAAGTAATATGATTAGATGGCTTCGCCTTCTCCAAACATTCCTTTTGTCATTATTTCGCAAGAAAATTCTGCTCACCAATACATCCATTTTATCTTTCAGGGTTCGGCATAACGAGGCGGACATGAAATATATTAACCATGCCGGTTTTTGAACAATTGCCGAATCACTTGATAAGCCAGAAGGCGAAGTGGCCGCAATTCTCGAAACAATGGCTAATAAGGGACTTTGTACCGCCGGTACATTTGACAATGTGACTTTTTACGGGGCGCCGCTTTTGGTGCCTGGAATATTTGAATTCCAATTTATGCGGGGCACTAACACGGAAGAGGATCGAAGACTGGCAAAACTTGTCCATGACTATAAAAATGCCGTTGATAATATCCAAGGACCGCCCAGGCTAACCTATCCCACAACAAGAGTCATTCCCGTAGACAAAAAAATTGAAGCCGGAAATACCATCCATACTTATGATCAAGTTACAGAGTTCATCGCAAAATATGATCCGATCTCGGTTTCCACCTGTTAAGGATGCCCTCTCTCAACCAAAGCCGGGAATCACTTTAAATTCCGGTTTTCAGCCGATATGGGATGATAGCCGTTGCAATGCTTGTGAAAAGTGTATTGAAAACTGCCCCACTAACGCCCTTTCGATGAGTGAGCATGATGTACCCGAGCTAAACCCGGACAGATGTATTGGCTGTGGAGTTTGTGCGTCTGGATGTCCGGAAGAGGCCATATCGTTAGAAACCAGAAAAGGTATCGAGCCGCCTCCATTAGATCGTAAGGCTTTAAGAGAAGCTGTCAAAGCAACCGGTTCACAGGGAATTTGATCATCGGCTTGATATAGTTTGAGGAACTCAGGAGAATCGGGCAGCCTTGTAATCTGTCAAGCCCTTTGTGAACCTGGGCATTCATCGGAAATAAATTTATTAAATTATCGTGTCGCCGAACCCCTTTCCATTTTTTACCGGAATTTTTAAACCCTGAGTATTTGCCTCTTGATCATTTTATACATGATTCTAATTTGTATTATAAGATTTCCAAGAATGAGTTTAGAGTCAGTGGACATCCGTTTTTTGGCAAGGGCCATCATTTGATCCATGCTGTCTTCAGGGAGTTTATACTGCTCCTTTTCAGGTTTTGGCAACAGGGTGAACGATTTTGCCGGACACGTGGTTACGCAAAGACCGCAACCTATGCATCGATCGGCGTTGTGCTCTGCAAGCCCGTTTTCATTTATTGAAAGGGCGCCCATCTGGCACCTTTTTATGCAGACTTCGCACCCCGTACAGTTGGCATTATCTAAACTGATATAATGATTACTGCTGACAATTTCCGCAGGTCTTGGATGAGATTTTATGCCCAATAGAACTCCGCAGCAATCACCGCAGCAGAGGCACATACCTGCCGGATTTTGGGATGTGGCAGGCTGCGTGACAAGTCCCTCTTTCTGTCCCTTTGTTAAAATGGCAACAGCTTCTTCATAATTGATTTGTCTGCCCAGCTTATGTTCAATATAAAATTCAGCCATTGTATTAAACATAAAGCAGGTTTCAAGCATATTACCGCACCCCTGGTCGAGTGCATTTTTTGTAGTCCTGCAAATGCAATTGGCAATAGCAATTGTTTTTCTGGTTTTTAAAAAATCTACGGCGTCATCGTAAGATGCAACCTTATTTTCAACTTTAAGGGATTTCTCTACGGGTATTATACGTAAAAAGGAACCTCCATGCCGAGCCATGGAATGCTCCATGGCCTCTGCGTTATATTTATCCATTAATTCCGCCAATTCTTTGTCCATACGATTGACCTGATATTCAAATATACCGTGAACGAAAGGGGTGGTTCCGTAGAGTGTTTTATTGTTTTCCTTTCTGCTGAACAATAAGCCTCTTTTAGCCATGTCAGCCAATTTGTCTTTTGCTTCTGTTATGGACAAGTCAAGCTTTCGCGCAACGGCTTCAGGCGGTTCCAGAAGATGAGTTAGGTCAAGAAAAATATTGGCATCTTCTTCTGAAAATAGTTTTTTTAAAATCTTAATTTCAACTCCTGAATTTGTTGAAGGAAAACCTATTGAGTAAAGGTCAAGTCTTTTTTGGAGTTCTCTGTAGATATCGCTTGCCATCATGCTTCTCCTTTATCATCTTAAAACCTTGAGGAAGCTTAATTTAATCAACTCTCTCCCGAATAATATGACACATAAACCCACTAAGATATCTACGGCAGGCAATTAACCCTGTCAATAGGCAATACGGAGTTTTCATTCTGTAAATCACAATCTTGTCGGTTTGAAAAAGCGGGACCATTGCTGATCCCGCCCATTTAATCCGGAGCGGGGTATGCATAATTTAAAAAGTCTTTTCTTCATTTTTACCCCACTAATATGGCTATAGTGTTCCACGTCATTACTTCACAACAGCTTTGGCTTGTGCTATAACCAAATCATCAAACATCCTTGATCGTAAAGTTTGCTGTTGTTTCTTTCAATTCGAACCAATGGTATAGAAGTAGCTTTAATATGGTCTGTTTCTGTAAGGAACGATCTCAAAATGTGGCGTGAGACCGGTTTATGTCAAAGCTGGATATTAAACCGGGACAACCTATAGCTGATACTGAAAACATGGATGATTTATTCAATTAGTTATGGTATACTTCTTTAAATATATAATTCATTGTTGCCCTCTTCGAAATCGATAAAACCAATGCAAAGCACCAGTAAAAAACAAGCGGATGAACGGCTTAAAATAAGCGACATATTCAAACCGGGCATCGGAATTGACCTGGTGTTTAACAAGGACGAGGATTTTCCTGTCGTGCGAAGCAGTATTATTCATGATTGCGACTATAAAACATCACAAATGATTATTTCCCAGCCAAATCCGCCGATTCTTCCGAGCTTCGAATACAAAACCATGTCCGTTACCGCCATTGTGAAAAAAGAGCTCAACGAAACGTTCCGATACGGTATTAAGGCGAATATAACGAAGTTTTTGCCAAATTATGTCCTCTCGGACCAGACGGAGGATAACGCGATTCTAATACACTATGACACGCCTGGAGATAAGGTCAATATCAGATCCGCCTACAGGCTGGAACCCGGCTTGGGTTATAAGGTCAGCGGAACCATTGTCTTTAAAGAGGAGGCTTTTCCTTCGGATAAATTTTTCAAAATAAAAGATATTTCCTTCACAGGTTTGAGCATAACAGGCCCGGTGAATAAAGGGAGGAAGGCAAACCCGCTGTTTTCAGCGAATGTCGGCGAGGCCGCTTCCATCGACCTCCGACTGGTCTCCCCCGACAAGTCAGCATTGGAGGCGTCAATCTCATCGGACGTGGTTGTCGTAAGAAGAAAATTGACGGCAACGAAAAAGATGTTCTTTCTGGGCATGAAGTTTACACACCTGTCAGAAAAACACGAGACGCTACTGAGCAAATTCATTCATGAAGCCCAGATTACAAGGATCAAACGTGGCAGTCTTTACTGATGAAAACCGGCTTAAAACAGATACCAGTTGATAACCGCTTCCCCGAAAAAAATGTATAAAATGGCGCCCAGGGAAAGAAACGGTCCAAATGGAATTTTGAACCTGAAGTTTTTGTTCTTGAATAATATCACCGGAAGCCCCACCAGAGTCCCGGCCACGGACGCGGTATAGATGGTAAAGATAACGCCTTTCCACCCGATAAATGCCCCGATCATCGCAAGCAGTTTAATGTCGCCTCCGCCCATCCCCTCCCTTTTGGTAATCAGCCTGTAGGTCCATGCCACGGACAGCAAACTCCCTCCCCCCGCAATAATTCCCACCATGGATTCTTTGACTGTTATCGACGCTAATAAAAAGGAGGCGAGAAGACCAATGGGAATCCCGGGAAGGGTTATACTGTTCGGAATAATTTTATGATCAATATCGATATATATCACAACAATCAGGGCTGCTATGAATGCAAAATAAATTAACCCCTCCGGAGTGAGACCGAATTTCGCATATGCGGCGACAGCGCTCAGTCCCGTGATGAGTTCCACCAGCGGATACCTGATGGATATGGTCGTTTTGCAGTGGCGGCACCGACCTTTAAGTACCAGATAGCTGACCACCGGAATATTGTCGTAAAACCGTATCGTCTCACCGCAGGTCGGACACTCGGAACGAAGCGCTTCCAAAAATGTCCCATCAGGCAGTCTGTAAATACATACACTCAGAAAACTGCCGATGCATAACCCGAAAATGAAAACATATGCGTAGACAGCCATTGTCATCGTCATTGCCATATTATTCAGCCACCGGAACCGGAGGCCCTTTCACCATTCCCGCTAAAGATCTTGTTGACATTTAAAAATAAAAGGACACAATACTCGATATTGTTATCTTTTTGCAACACCGGAATTGTTAATCGCAGTTTTCAAACCGGAGATGCTTGTGCAAACAGACGTATCACATCTTGCAGATTGCTATTTCGAATTTATCGCAAGGCAATTTCCGGTGATGAGCGCCAGTGATGAATTCCATTTCCTTCCCCGGGCAGAAAAAGCAGCCGAATATTATCACAGGCTGGATCGAGTTGATGCGGAGTCGATTACGCACATCATACAAGAGTTAAAACAGTTTAAACATCAATTCGCAACACTCCATACCGCAAATCTTTCCGCTGAAAAGAAAACGGACATCGACCTTATCATTTCCAATATATCAGGCACGCTAATCGAACTGGACAAAAAGAAATCTTTGGCGCACAACCCTCTTCTGTACTTGAAAATAGGATTCATCGGCATCGACCATGCTTTACACAAACCATCGACGTCTCTCCGGGAAACATCCGACCGTGTAGTCGGCCGCCTCAATGAATTGCCGCAACTTCTGAAACAGGGTGCGGCAAATTTATCCCTCGTACCCGAATCCTTTTTTCAGGCGTCTGTTTCCATGACCACTGACTGCATACACTACCTGAAACAGGTCGCCGCATCTTTCCGACCGGTTCCCGGTCAAAAGGTCCTGTTTGAAAAGGGTGTTGCATCATCGCTTGACGCCTTAAAGAGGTACAGAACGTTTTTATCAGCCTCGGTTCCCGTGCCGGATGACCACGTTTCCGGGAACACCCTGGATGCCTGCCTCAAAGACCATTTCATGTCTTCCAGGACACTGGATGAGATATTTCAGATAGGTGCAGATGAATGGCATAATAATATGAGGCACCTGGAGGCTGTGGGCAGAAAAATAGACCCGGATATTCCATGGGACAAATTGTATCATCAGGTTTCTCCGGACGAAATCGGGGACGGAAGGATTGCCTCACGATATATTACCGAAAGTGACAACCTGATGGTTTTCTTCAAAGATAAAGGATTAATAAATGACATCCCGTGCAACCGTCTAACAATTGCCGAGACACCGTTCTATTTGAGATCCGTCAGAGGGTCCGCTTCATTTGCCGCCGCTTTGACCATGAATGAGCATGAAAACGATTTTTTTTATATAACCACCAACCGGTTCGATGAAGCCGAACAGGAAGCGGCAACCCATCTTGAACGCAGGCTGCACCGGGAATATAAATTTCTGACCGCCCACGAAACCGTACCGGGCCATTTCCTTCTCGACAGTGTCCGGCGAAAGCTGGAAAACCCCATCCGGCGCCAGATAGAATCGCCCTTGTTCTATGAAGGATGGGCGACCTACGCTGAAACGCTGCTGGCGGATTCCGGTTATGTCACCCGCCCGGAAGACCGTTTGGTGGATTTCAGAAGACGGCTCTGGCGTGCGGCAAGATGTCAGATTGATGCGGGCTTCCCGAGAGGAAAGCTTGACATGAACGGCGCCGTAAGGTTATTAACCAGAACCGGTTTTTCAGAAGAAGAGGCAGTCGGTCAAATAAAACGCTTCTGCCTTACCCCCGGCTACCAGCTATGCTACTGCCTGGGAAGCTATGAAATAACGAAGCTGAAGAATACTTATGGTCACCGGACAGGGCTTCAGGAGTTCCATGACATTCTCCTGGGCGGAGGGGAGCTGCCTTTTCACCTGGTGGAAAAACGCCTGGAAGCGTCCCTGAACCCGGACACAAGGAGTATAAATTGAAAGAATTTGTGGGATATCATTCGGAATGGAACCTGGGAAGCCCCGGTGGATGGGACTACCAGAGAATCACTCAGGTTATCGGAAAAGCGGTGTGGGAAAAAATAAATAAAATCAACCCGCCCGGCATTGACCTGGACTTCGATCACCCGGCCCTTTTCCCGGTTGTCGGATTCGTGGACATGCTCGTGGAAGCCCATCGAAATAGAGAGGGGTCCAATCCCGGGCTTATCGCCGTTGTTGCTGAAGAAGAAACATTGGAAGACGTTACGGAAAACAAAAACCTGGCAAAGCACCTGGACGCCGTGGACGGTATTTCAAGCGGGCTCATGGCACCGCACGAGCTGGAATTGGACAACGGGACCGTATGCTGGAAAGGGACACCGGTCTCCATCATATTCATGGATTTCAACACGGACGTTCTGATTTCATTGCACCGCAAACAGGGCCTCGACCCTGTGCTCCAGGCTGTGAAAGAGGGCCGCGTGATCAATCCAAGGGGAACGGAACCGATAAATGTGAAAAGCATGTATGAAATAGTAAACGGACGATTCCAGCAGCATTTCCATGAGGAAATCGTGGCACGCACACCCTGGACCAGGCAGTTTTACGACAGAAGCACGGACGGACCCAACGGTGAACCTATTGATGATATCGTGGCATGGACGCGATCCAACTGGGACAACCTGGTGCTGAAGCCTGAACGGGGCTATTCCGGTCATGGCGTCCGAGTGGGGGGCATCAACACCAGTGCGGACGAAGCCATCGCGCGCGCCTTAAGAGGCGAAGACTATATCGTTCAGGAAAAAATCCCCCTTAATATCTGGGCCGAGGACATTCCGGTAGTGAAAAATGGCGGCATCCTTCTTGAACGGTTTCAAACGGATTTCAGGTGCCTTACGGGCCCCAACGGTCTTTTTGGATTTCTGGGCCGCATCGGGGGGGTTCCGACAAATGTGGGCAGCGGCGGCGGCGTTCAGCCGCTTGCCGTCCTGAATTCGGATTTACCGGTGCGGGATGCGGTAAACAAAATCAACGACGCTATTCTCTCAGCCGGCTATGGTGAAATGGAGGCCGTTCTCCATGAACAGGAAAAAATGGCCCTTGATTTCGATTTCACTTACCTGTTGGGACCGATCAGTATTGCGCTGAGGCCCCGTATCATAACATTGAAACAAATCCGGGCCCTGGATGACTACTGCCGGCATTTGTGGTCGGATTGCTGCACAATGGAAAAAATGTGGTTATCCGGACAGCTGGATGACATTGTCAAGATAGAGGAGGAAGAACTGGAAATCGCCAGAATGAACCCCTGGGGCGGATCTCACGCCATTATCGCCTCGGACGGTCTCTTCGGGTTCGGTGCCCAACCTCTATAATTATGAGTATTCATGTCAAAAATAACTGGTGGCAGACTCTTTTTGACGATATTTACCTCATGACGGATGCCCGATCCGTATGTGATGAAGACATTACCTGCCGTGAAATTGATCTGATCTGCGAGCTGCTTTCCATTAAAAGGCATCACGCTATCCTGGATCTCTGCGGAGGCCACGGCCGGCATTCCTTTGAGTTTTTTGCGAGGGGCTATACCAACTGCACGCTTCTGGACTATTCCCAATACCTGGTGGATCATGCCAAAAACTATGCGGACCGGCATAGCGTCACCATAGACATTATCCGTTCCGATGCAAGGGAAACCGGACTTCCCGAATCAAGCTTTGATCGTATCTGCATCCTCGGCAACTCCCTTGGATATATCTGTGAAAAGGATGCCGACAGCCGGATCATGGATGAAGTGAACCGGCTGCTGCGTTCGGGGGGAAAACTGTTAATCGATATCTCTGACGGGGATTACGTGACGGAATCTTTTACACCCATGGCCTGGCATGAGATCGAAGACGACATCGTTGTGTGCAGGCAAAGGGAACTCAGAGACGGATCAGTTCACGCAAGGGAGATGGTTCTGAGCAAAAAAAAAGGCCTGATAAGAGATGAAAATTACTCGATCCGCCTGTACAATGAAAAAAGCCTGACGTCACTCCTCGGTCAATCCGGCTTTTCCGACATCAAAATCCATAAAGGGTTCAAAGCGCATCGGAAAAAAGGGGATTACGGGTTCATGAACAACCGGATGGTTGCGGTCTGCCAAAAAAAATAAGGAAGAGGGAGGGCGTATAGCTCCGGGTCAACCCGGCGAGCTTATGGAAGCGGCGGACACGCCCCAATATCACCAGCCTGAATCCGTGCCGTTCCATTTTACAGGAAATGGTGACGAAATTATCGTGGCATCTGAAAACAGTGCGGAAAAGCGTCTTGGGCGTTTTGAACCGGAAAGAGGATCACCATGAAGAAAATCATTATGGGGATTGTGATATTAACGGCATGTACCGCAGGTTACCTGTCCTATGATTTATGGCAGTTTACCAATCAAACCCGGAATGCGACACTGGTCAACTCCATTTATTCCTGGAAGGATGAAAAAGGGGTATATCACTTTTCCGGCACAAAACCCGATGCCGTTACCGATTTCACCGTATCGGATGCATATCAGTACAGGCCCCTCCCCATTGTCTATCGAATCAGGGATATGGTCTTTCCTGCCATGGCCAGGCTGTCAAAACTCGTTGCTGAAAATGATGATGACGGAAATAAAAAACCCCGCCGGCACCAACCGTCTTCATCGAAAAACAGCGTCAAAATTTTTACCACCGAGCGATGCGGATATTGTACAAAGGCCAAGGATTATTTTTCAGGCAAAGGCATCGCTTATACGGAGTATGACATTGAGACATCAGCGTCTGCCAGGTCAGAGTTTCAGAGCCACCAGGGCCGGGGCGTCCCCCTGATTATCATCAACGACAACAAAATAGTTGGATTTAATAAACAGGCTATTGACATGTATTTAAGATAAAAAGGATGTGGATCATTATGGCTGCAGCATAGCAGGTCACATAGGCCGCCCTTTTTCTGTTTCAAGCCGGAGGGCTCTAACCAAGAGGGTTTTCTTGAATCGCATAGTGATCAATGAAATAGCCAATCTGCCTTGTCCGGCGATCATCCGTTCCGTCAAACTTCACTCTATACTCCTTGTATACGTTCAAGAGCGTTGAGTTCCCCCCGGCTATTTTTGATATTGCGATAACCGAACATTGTATGTTGTCCAGATGGAAATCTTCACCGGGAATGCCTATGCTCAACTGCAAATGCTCGTCATTTTGATTGTCGTCATTCCTGCAGTAAAAGGACAGACCGCTCATGCTTATATCAATTAACCGGCCGTCTGCGAAGGCAACGGGTTGCGAGTTGACCACGGTGCCTTTGACGGGTTTATATCTTTTGTGCTGTCTTCTTTCAGCCGAATCGTCCAGGTCTATTATTGTTGTTTCCCCGCCGTAAGCTTTGACCTGGTATCGTGTAATCTCTCTGAGTTTCTTGGTTAACCCCGCCATTCGTTCAACCTGATCCTGTATTTTTTTCAATTTATCGAACTTTTTATCGGTTTCCGGTATCTGGGTTGCCAGGATCTCCGCACACCCGTTAATAATTTGTAAGGGCTGGCTGAATTCATGGCAAACGGTGCCCGCCATTTGAATAATGCTTTCGGTTTTCTCCTGCTTCCTGATTTTTGCTTCGGCCTCCTTTCGATCGGTTATGTCTATTCCCAAGCCGATGATATAATTCTTCCCGTTTATATTTTTCAGATGCCCCGTGAAATAGAATGAAATTCGTCTTTTGTCTTTTGTCACCAGTTCGGCTTCGACATCAGCGAACCCGTCGTTAAATGCCCTGCTGATCCGATCTTTTATAATTGCCTTTTCCTGCTCTTTAAAAAAGTCCGTCACCTGCCTTTGCGCAATTTCCTCGTCGCTGTAGCCCGTAATCGTATTCCAGGAATTGTTCCACCTGATGAGTTTTTCCTTCTCATCAAATACATAAAAAAGCCCGGGAAGGCTGTTGATGTACTGCTCAGACAACTGCTTCTCATTTTGAAGTGCTTCATTGGCGCGTTTCTGCCTTACGATTTCCCAGGTCACATCGGCAAAGTAGGAAACAATATCAATATCTGTCTGACCGTACTCCGCCGGTTTATTGCCCACGCCGAGGATGGCCACCACTTTATCCTTCCTCATCACCGGCACCACCAGTTCCCGGACCACTTCGGCATGGCCCTCAGGCATCCCTTTTTTGTGTGCCAGGGAGGCATAGTCATTGTGAATCACGGGTTTTTTTTCGTAAACACAATCCACCCAGACGCCGGCCTTGTCAATGCCGTAATGAATGCCTTTGGCTTCGGTCCTGCAAAACTCGTTCAGAGTCCGGCTTGACCATTGTTGAAGAGTAAGGGTTTTCTGATCTTCCGAAACAAAATGGTAAAATCCTATGGGGCTGTCCAGCAGTTCGCTGACTTCGTCCAGGGCTTTGGTTAATAAATCATCCAGTGAGTGGAGCGGTGCATACTCGATGAGCGCAAGCCGAACGTCGATTAAACGCCGGGTCATATCAAGCTGCTGCTCGTGCCGGGCCAGCATTTCGCCCTCGCGTTTAAGAAGGGCGTTTAACCGCTCTAATTCACGGATTCTTTCTTTTAGTTCATTGTCGGCGGAATAGGCGGCCATTAAACATTACCTTCTATCTCGATTAACGACGGAGCATAAGGGAACAACGTCGATGATCAACAACGTCGGAATTGAATTAAAGAAATGGTTTGTTTTCGGAATATCGAATTCGGAGCAGCAACGACGATGTTTATTATTGTATCAGAAAAACATCTGAATTACCATAAAAATCTTAATCCACACGGATGTCGTAATCAATGGTTCCGGTGGTGTTCGGATAGGTTTTAAAATCATCCCAGTCCTCCCAACCGGATGTTACCCCAAATGAAAACAGTTGAGTATAGGTCGTGTCTATGCAATTGGCCCGGCAGCTTTCATTCTGCCCGGCCATGCGTAGCGACGGAAATTCCGAGGCCCCGTATGTCAGGATACTGCTTGTGGTATAGGTGGTTCCACCGCTATCATCCGTATAGTGGAATATGGTTGACACGTAGTAGGTCGCAGCAGTAATGAGCGCCCCTTCCTGCCTGATCCAGACGTCCCTTGGTTCTTCCTCGGAGGGGTTGCCGCCGACGACGCCCCCCCGCTTTCCGATAAACAGCCAGGTCTCTCTTTCAGGATTATAGGTGAGCCGGGAACTGGTATTTTCCTCACCACCGTCAATTGTAATCGTCTCTTCCGACTCGAACACATACTCATCGTTGGCCGTGTTAATGGTCATGCCCTCGCTATTGATAAAGATATCATCATCTGCCACATTAACTATCATATCCTCGCCATTGATATCATTGTCGGGCGTCAGGATCTGAAAATTGATAACATGGTTAAATGTATCTATTAAATAGGGCTGGGAAAAGTAGAAGTCCCTGAATGCCTGCTTGTATGAATCATCACCGGGATTGTCCTGTATTCCGCTTCCAATCACTATCCCCTGCTGCTGGGTAAGGAGGCTCAGATCCCCGCAAACCGACCTGAACTCGCGCAACGGATCAACGTAGTTGTCATCGGAACTGCTGGAGCAACCGAAAGAGAAAGCCGCAACAGCAATCAGCATATAAATGAGTTGTTTCATAACCATTGTCTCCTTTTGCCTGACGGCCGTCTTTCATTGATTTTACCAGAAAAATGATCAATATAAAACAGATAATTCATATACCCAATAGTAACCGGCGACAATGGTCGGGGTATACCTTTTCAGAATGCTCCGATTTCTCTTTTCAGGCCGTATTGCCTTATTTTTTCCCTTTCTTTCCGGCTGGTTGTCAATATCTGCCTGTCGGCGGACTGGTAAGTCCGACCTTCCGAACATTCATTGTAATCCAAATAGTAAAGCGCCTCCTGCAATGAGTCTTCCGAAATATCACCAAACTGCCTTGTCACATCATCAACCGCTTCGCAATCAGGGGGGATCCCGTCAAAATAGTCCCCTTCTCCATCGGAATTGGTGACATTAAACTCAACCGGGCTGATATGTTTATCGCAAAAATCATGGCCGTACATCCCCACCGGTTTTCCTGATGTGACGCCGCCGATGATGATGACGTCGATAAACGGCCTGAGTCCGTTGATGACGACTTCACTGGCGGAGGCGGTACTTCCCGTTGCAATCACTATGAGCCGGTCCAGGTCCAGGCTGATGGAATATGCTGAAAACCTGACACTGCTGTCCCAGTCCGGATACCTGTCATTGTGAACAAAATTCTGGAACACCCTGCCGTCGGTATTCTTTCCTCCGACAAGGTCCGCCAGATATTTTGCAACGACGGTCCGCCCCCCCCCGTTGTACCTCAAATCCAGAACGAGCTCCGTCACCCCTTCATCTTTAAACAGGGTAAACACCGGCGTCAATTCGTTAAGGGATGTCATGAGAAAGCTGTTGAATACGATATATCCAACCTTGACTCCGCCCTTCTCAAATATATCATAGTGGAGCACGGTATTGATATTGATCCACTCCTTTTCAAGCGTGATGGCTTCCCGGCTGCCATCCGGCTTCCCCAGTAAAAGGCCTGCGGTAACGCCCACTTCATCCGCACCAAAAACAGTATCCCATTCATCGGCCGTTTCTATTTCTTCAATGGTCTTTCCGTTGATTTCAATTACGGTGTCGCCCCTTTCCATTCCGCTCCTGTCAGCCGGTGAACCGTCAAACACATAGCGCACCACCGTACCTTCCCCTCTATCCAGAAGAGAAAAGCCGAAGCCGATATACCGTCCCTCTTCATAGTAATTGTCATATTCCTCCTGGTCGGTGATATAGCTCCATCTGTCAAGCTCACCGTAGCGGATATTATCCAGCAGGTCCTCCGGGGAGTCAAACACAAGGGGATCCAGAAAGGGTACGGTATCGTACCAGAGATAGGTGTCATTCATCAAGCGGTAGACAAATTCATTTTGACCGTCAACAGAGCACTCTGCCGCCGTATAGTCAATGAATCCGGCAACAACGGAGCCTGAGCCCGACGAACCGCCGCCGCCGTCACTGCCGCATGACAGAAAAAGGCAGAACATGGCGGCGGCAAGAATGAAACGTGTTTTTTTTTTCTCCATCATTTTTTAATATCCCTCTATCAGCCTGTACAGCGCATCCGTTCCGAATAAAAGAGCGTCTTCAGGTATTCTCTCATCCGCGGCATGGATCAGTTTGGAAAAATTGAAGCCCTGCGGAAGTTTCATGGGTAAAAACCCATAGGTCTGGATGCCGAGCTTTGCAAAGAGCCGCCCGTCCGTGACACCTGGAAGCATCATGGGAAGCGCGATGGCATCCGGGTCGGCTTCCTTTAAGACGGACGCCAGCGTATCGAACAGTCCCATGTCCGGCGATCCGTGAAATGCATCGTAGTGTGCGATTTCAAAGTGTATATCGCTCCCCGTAATACGTTTGAGCTCGTTTAAAAAATCATCCGGTTCAAAACCCGGCAGTATCCGGCCGTCCAGTTGGATCTCAATCTCACTTGGAATCACATTCACTTTATTGCCTCCGTTCACAACGGTTGCGTTGACCGTATGGTGAAGGAGCGGATCGAAAAAGCCTAATTTTTCGCCCATTACGTCCAGAATGATATCCGTCAGTCCCGGCCGGAGAAGCCCTTTTAAAGCCAGTCGCTGTGGAAATCCGAGGTGTCCGGCCATGGTGTCTATCATCTGCCGGGTCACGGGTGTGATGTGAACCGGCAGTCTATGTTTATCCAGCATCGACAGCATCCTGCCCAACGATGCCATCGCTCCGCCCCGCACCGGTATGGAACCGTGGCCGGCGGGCCCCTTTATCCTGCCTTTTAACCAGCAGGCCTGCTTCTCCGCCACCATGACGGGATAAAAGCATCGGTTTCCTACATGCATGGAAAATCCGCCGAATTCGCCGATGGCGTACCTTGCACCGGCATAAACGTCGGCATGGTTTTCAACAAGGTAAGCGGCCCCATATTCTCCCCCGGCCTCCTCATCACTAAGGGCGGTAAATATGATATCCCCGGACGGTCTTATACCGTCGGCGCTTATTCTACTCAGCGCGGCCAGCATCATGGCGATGCCGCCTTTCATATCAAGCGCGCCCCTTCCCCACACATACCCGTCCATCCGTTTTCCTTCAAACGGCGGAAATCGCCAGGCCTGGTTTGCGGCGGTCACGACATCAACATGACCGTATAGAAGAAGCGGCGGCTTTTCTCCCCTGCCCCGAAGCCGTGCAACAAGATTGGGGCGACGCTCGTCTTTTGAGAGAATCTGTTTTACCATGCCGGTTCCGGAAATAACTTCGTCTATAAACCGGATGCATGCGGCTTCATTCCCCGGGGGATTCGTCGTATCAAACCGAATAAGTTCCTGCAGTAATTCCACCGGGTGTCTCCGGATCTCATCAGGTTTACCAGCGGGGTCAGGCACGCTTACTTCCTTTTCTTCTCGTCAAGTCGTTTTGCGGTTAAAAAATTCGAATAATGCATGGCCGCCTCATCGGGTCTTTCCAGCATCGGGGCATGGCCGCAGTCTTTCATGATAACGACGGACGGATCAGGAATATGTTCTTCATATACTTTTGTACTGGACACATGAAGTACACGATCATGGTCGCCCCAGATTATGAACACCGGCATGCTTAATGCGGCAAGCCTTGAATTCAGGCTTTCCCCCAGCCGGCCTTCAAACAGGTCGCTCCACATCTTCCGGTTAAAATCACTCCGCTCCATAAATCGGCCGGCAAGCACCGGCCGGCCGGGCCAGGGAATGAACGGCTCTTTATAAAAAATAAAGCTCATCAAGCGGTCAAAATCCTCTTCAGATGCCACTAAAAGAGGGTTGTCGCCTTTTTCCAGAAGCCGGTAAAATTCACTTTTAACGGGAGATGCCGCACCCGCCGCGTCAAAAAGCCCCAGGGTTATAACTCTGCCGGAGTTATCCATCGCGTAGAGTGTGGACACAAGACCGCCAAAGGAATTCCCCGCCAGGTGGAACCGGTCAATGCCGAGGCTGTCAATGATGGTTGCCACGCCCTCCGTCACATATTCGACAGTGTAGGTTTGGTTCATGTCGAGCCGGCTGTCCCCGTGGCCCGGCATATCCAGAACGATAACCCGGTATGATAACGGCACATACCTGACAAACCGGATCCAGCTGTCCTTGTTCGCAGCGAACCCGTGCAGCAGGATAATCGTGTCTCCATCGCCTTCCCGCTCAAGATACGCATACCTCTGACCGCCGACGGATATTGTTCGATAATCCAGGTCCGACCGGCATCTCTCTATAGACAGGCCAAGGTTGAAAATGCTTTTCCGGACAGACGAGCAGCTTGCAAAAAGAAAAACAGATAATGCAAATAAAAGGAGATATGACGCCTTCTTCACCTTAGTAGTAGTCCTTCCTCCGGAATATCCACCCTAAAATAAAACCGACAAACAGGATTGCACCGCCTGACAAAAACCACTTCAACAGTCTCAGACGGATAAGGTCGTCCTTGTCTTTTTCCAGAAGACGGTTGGCGTCGCGGAGTTCCGCCATCTCTTGATTCAATTCGGAGTTTTTCTTTTTTGTATCTTCAAGCTCTTTCATGAGGGCCGCAACATTTGATGAGCTGTTTAAAAGTTTATCATATTTGTCTTCAGCCCCCGCTTTTTCTTTCTTCAGGGCCGCAATTGCATTTTCGCTGTTTTTAAGCTGTTGCTGCAGCTGCCTGGCGGTATCGTCACGCTGCTCTATTTCAACGTTTCTGTTTTCCCGCATTTCAGCTATGTCGCCTTGTAAAGAAGTGACGCTTGCCTTCAGCCTCTCATTTTCGTTCCGAAGCCTCTCAATGGTCATAAATTTGGGGAGATCCTTTGTTGTATACTGGGATCGAACCCATCCTTCCTCACCCTTTTCGGTCCGCACACGAAGAAAGTCCTCTTCTTCCTGAAGCACTTCAATTCGGTCATCGGTTTTCAGGTTTCCAATGACCTTATATGCATCCCCCATACCCGATCGCATTGTGATAACAATAAAATCTCTTACATAGCGAATATCATCCGTGGAACCGTTAAGCCCGGCTCCGGCGTTTTCCTCCGGTGCGCCCGGCTCCGACGTTTCAGAATAAACGGGCGGGAAGGAAGATAAAACCAGAAGACATGCCGCTCCTATATATAATACCAACCGTTTGCCAATGTTCATATATACTCCTTGGCGGAAGTTAATTGTTTCCATATCATGCCGAGTAAAAGCGGTCTTTTATGGTTACACGCAACTGTGGTGTTATCGCTTGTTGTCTATTTTGCTCTTCAGTTGTCTGTCAAGCTCCGCAAAAAGGTCCTTCTTCTTCCGGTCATGTTTTGATTTTATTGATTCGATTCTGCCCTGAAGCTCTTTCCTGGAATCCGCAAATTTTTTCAGTTCATCTTTTAGGGATGTATCTTCTTCACCCATTGGAATGGTCTCAATTATGGAATAATTGCGAATGTACAGTTTGCTCCCATATGCGCCGGAAACAATGTCTATAATCCCCATTTCCTTTAGCTTGTTGCACAACAGATGCCCGTGTTCCGAGGAAAAAGAAAGCATTTCACAGACATCGTCTACTGCCGGCGGCACTTTTTTCAGGTGTTCAAGGATACGGATTGCGGACACGATAAGATGCGCATTATGGTATAGATCGGTCTTTTTCATGATCGGCGTACTCTTTTTTTAATTAAGCTAAACCGCATATCTTATGATTCAAGACAATTGCAATTCTTGACTTTTTGGTTTAATGATTGTAACAATTCAATTTATTTTGTCAATGTTTTGTAAATTTCCCGGATTCTTATACAGGGCAGCCGCTAAACCGCTCCCCGTTTTTAACCCGCTTATAAGGCTGGAGGGCATCATGACTGAAATCATCAATGTAAAGGCAAGAGAAATTCTCGATTCAAGAGGAAATCCTACAGTTGAAGTTGACATCGAAACCGCCTCGGGCGCTTTTGGCCGTGCCGCAGTTCCTTCGGGAGCGTCGACGGGAACACGGGAAGCCCTGGAGCTCAGGGATGCCGAAGCAGACAGGTACGGCGGGAAAGGGGTCTCGAAAGCCGTAAGTAATGTGTTGGATATTATCATGCCCGAAATCATCGGCATGGATGCCGCAGACCAGGTCGCCCTGGATCGCTTCATGATCGAACTCGACGGCACCCCCAACAAATCCAAACTCGGAGCCAACGCCACCCTCGGGGTGTCCATGGCTGCCGCAAGAGCCGCCGCAGATGCCTACCTGCTTCCCCTGTATCGATACCTTGGAGGTCTAAACGCCAGATTCCTGCCGCTGCCCATGATGAATATCATAAACGGAGGCGAACATGCCGCCAACAACCTTGACATCCAGGAATTTATGATCATGCCGGTGGGCGCATCCAGCATCAAGGAAGCTGTTAAAATGGGGGCGGAAACGTTTCACGCGCTTAAAAACCTCCTGAAAGACAAGGGGCTCAATACGGCTGTGGGTGATGAAGGCGGATTTGCACCCGATCTCAAGTCCAACGAAGAGGCCATCACGCTGATTATTGACGCCGTTAATCAAGCCGGTTTTTCGCCGGGGTCGGACATAGGTATTGCGCTGGATGCGGCGGCAAGCGAATTTTACAAAGATGGAAACTATGTGCTTGCCTCGGAAGGAAAGTCGTTGTCGTCAGTTGAAATGATCGACTATTATGCCGATCTCATAGACAAATACCCCATCCTTTCAATCGAAGACGGTCTTGATGAGCAGGACTCGGACAACTGGGCTCTGATGACCGAACGCCTTGGGGCTTCCGTTCAACTTGTGGGGGACGATGCCTTTGTGACCAATCCCGAAATATTTAAAAATGGAATTGAAAAGGGCATGGCAAACTCCATCCTGATCAAGTTGAACCAGATCGGAACGGTGACAGAAACGCTTGATACCATCGAAATGGCCAAGCAGGCAGGCTATACCACCGTAATTTCACACCGGTCAGGAGAAACAGAGGATACATTTATTTCGGATCTTGCCGTGGGTGTAAACGGGGCACAGATTAAAACAGGATCCATGTCCCGTTCCGACCGAGTGGCGAAATATAATCAGTTGATAAGAATAGAAGAAGAACTCGGCCAGGCAGCCGGCTTTTCAGGAGACTATCTTTTTTAGAGATTATGCAGAGCCGGTTTAGGGCTTTCATATTTTAATCATATGCCGAATTATTTCTCACTTGCCGCGAAAATCCTGATTGCCGTGCTGATGTTGACCGGACCGGCACCCGGTTCCCATGCATACGTGCTGGAGGGCCCGCATATACTTGACTTGACGGTCAGGAGCATTGGGTCCGCCAGAACCCTCCTCGTTTCACAAAGGGTGTGTATTTTCAACGATGAAGAAGCGCCGGACATTCCCGGGTCAGAATCGGAAACGCCGGAATATGTGGAGTATGAAGAGGTAACCGGATACGGTATTCCCGACCATTTTCGATCAGACATTGAAACCGCGCAGGGCGCTAAAACTTATTTCTTTTCACTCGGCCATCGATACCTGACCGTTATAAATGAAACCATAACATCAAGAAACGAACCTCTGCTGTCAAGATACAAGGATGTTCTGCTGATCAGGGACAGGGATCTTTTGGAAAACCATCTTGTCCAGCGCGGAATAGACACATCAATTTCCAGCCTGGGACGCTTCAACGGGAATGTTCACTATGTCATCGGGGCGAAGTATCCGGATGAGTCCCTTCCCCAGTTATGGGTTGATCAGAAAACGTTCAGGCCCTCCCGCTATATTATTCCCGATACAGACAATCCCGGCATCTTCCATCATGTTGAAATCGTCTATCTGGACTGGAAGCGCTTCGGTAGGATCTGGCATCCCGAACGGATCGAAATTTATAAAGGGGGGACTATTCTTCAGACACTTGAGCCCGAAAATGTCAGTGTGAACCCGGTCTTCGAGGAAGATATGTTTGACATCGATAAAGCTCTGTTGCTATACAAAAATAATGTTGCGGCGGAAAGCAACGTCGAAGACACACAGGATGAATTAAATAGGGTACGTCAGTCAATTGAAGAGTTCAGAAAACGTTTTGAACAGTAACCGCTTGATTAATATGAGGATTCTGGATGATATCTAAGACAAAGTTCATTTTCATTACCGGAGGAGTACTTTCGTCACTGGGCAAAGGCCTTGCATCTGCCGCCATTGGCGCCCTCCTGGAAAGCAGGGGGCTCACCGTAACCATCGTCAAGCTGGATCCCTATATCAACGTCGACCCCGGAACCATGAATCCGTTCCAGCACGGTGAAGTGTTCGTCACCGACGACGGCTCTGAAACCGATCTCGATTTAGGTCACTACGAGAGATTCACCAATGCCAAGCTGGGAAGCAACAATAACTTTACCACAGGTAAAATATACCACTCCGTCATTACCAAGGAAAGAAAAGGCGACTATCTTGGTGGAACGGTGCAGGTCATTCCCCATATTACCGATGAAATTAAAAACAGCATCATGCTGAACTCCGGGGAAGTGGACATCGCGATTGTGGAAATCGGGGGAACCGTGGGCGATATCGAGAGCCTCCCTTTTCTTGAAGCGATTCGCCAGTTCCGGGCTGATCAGGGCAAAGAGAACGTGCTCTACATCCACCTGACGCTGGTCCCGTATATTGCCACTGCGGGCGAAGTAAAAACCAAGCCCACGCAGCATAGTGTCAAAGAACTCAGGAGCATTGGCATCCAGCCCAATATCCTATTGTGCAGAACCGAAAAACTTCTTTCAAAAAGTCTTAAGGCAAAAATCGCGCTTTTCTGCAATGTGGATGAAGATGCCGTCATCACGGCTAAAGATGTGAAGTGTATATATGAAGTTCCCCTGATTTTTCACAATGAGGGGCTGGACGATAAGATCATCGAGTCTCTCAATATTTGGACGAGAGCTCCCAGGCTTGACGTATGGGAAGATCTGGTACGGAAACTGGAGCAGCCCGAGTCATCGGTGACCATCGCCATTGTCGGCAAGTATACGGATCTCACCGAATCCTATAAAAGTCTTAACGAAGCATTGTGCCATGGCGGCATTCCAAACAACTGCAAAGTCAATCTTACATTTATTGATTCGGATAAAATCGGTGAGTCAAACTGTAAAAAAATACTCGGGGCATCGGACGGCATACTGGTGCCCGGCGGGTTCGGTTCCAGGGGGGTGGAAGGAAAAATTCTTGCCGCCAAGTTTGCAAGAGAGAACAAGGTGCCTTTTTTCGGGATATGCCTCGGAATGCAAATCGCGGTAGTGGAGTTTGCACGGCATGTTGCCGGTATGCCCGGTGCCAACAGTACGGAATTTGATAAAGAAACCGGATATTCGGTTATTTACCTTATGAAAGAGTGGTATGACTTTAAAACAGGCACCATGCAAAAACGGGATATCTATTCTGAAAAAGGCGGCACCATGAGGCTTGGTGCCTACCCGTGCCTTATAGAGGAAGACACGTTTGCGTATCAGGCATACCGGAAAAAGGAGATCTCCGAACGCCACCGCCACCGGTATGAATTTAATATTGAATACAAAGAAAAGCTTGAAGAAAGCGGGCTTATCCTGAGCGGTATTTCGCCCAACGGCGAACTTGTCGAGATCGTTGAAATAAAAGATCACCCGTGGTTTCTGGGATGCCAGTTTCATCCTGAGTTTAAATCCCGGCCGCTGGACCCGCATCCCCTGTTCAGAGAATTTATTAAGGCTGCCCTTCTAAATTCAAACCGGTAGGGGTCTTTTTATTTGATGCCGGACAGATAAGTCCCCCCTGCCACCAGAAACGGGTCGTTGAATTCGGTGAATGGCTGTGCACGGGCCGCCCTTTCCGCCTATCTGGAAACGTCTGTCTCGGACACACATCCCCGGCCTCACTATAGTCGACGACCATAAAAGCAACGTCTTATCTTTTTTTATCTTTTAAGAAAATCAACCCTGATTTGGCAGAGGAGGCCAACTCCCATGAAGGGGTCTAATATGTTTGGAAATTTCGATATTAAATAAATCTTGTGAAGCTGACTTTACTCATGAGTAAAGTCGTGCTATATCTATTTTACTATGAAAAAAATAATTGAGCGATATATAAAAAAATCGGCTAGTGACGACCTAAAAAACAGAATGGTTTTTGTCGGTGGCCCAAGGCAGGTTGGCAAAACAACTTTTGCATTCACATTTTTACCAACCCCGACAGAAAAACATCGCGCTTATTTAAACTGGGATGATATTACAAAAAGGTCCGCACTGATGAGAGGAGAGTTGCCGCCTAAAGAAAAGTGTATTATTCTGGATGAAATACATAAATTCGCTAAATGGCGGAACCTGGTTAAGGGATTCTATGATATGAACAAATCCGATATCTCATTTATTGTTACAGGATCCGCAAGACTCGATTATTACAAAAAAGGAGGCGATTCCCTTCAGGGAAGATACAACTACTACCGGCTCCATCCTTTTTCACTACTGGAATTAAATACTAATCCGACAAAAAACGACTTAGATTTGCTGCTAAAATTTGGCGGGTTCCCGGAACCGTGCCTAAGGGGCGAGGAAAAATTTTGGAGGAGATGGCAGCGGGAGCGTATTCAGAGGGTGATTTATGATGATATAAAGAACCTTGAACATATAAAGGAAATAAGTCTGCTGGAGCTTCTTGCCGAAGAACTTCCGAATCGGGTTGGTTCTCCGCTGTCTGTTAAAAACCTGAAGGAAATGCTTGAAGTGGCTCACGAAACAGTTGATCGATGGTTGAGCATATTTGAAAGAATGTATTACTGCTTCCGCATCCCTCCCTATGGCCCTTCAAGAATACGTGCCGTCAAAAAGGAGCAGAAGTTGTATTTATGGGATTGGTCTTTGATAAATGATCCTGGGCCGAAATTTGAAAACTTTATTGCCTGCAGCCTGTTGAAGTATTGTCATTTTATTGAAGACAAGGAAGGCTTTAAAATGGAGCTTAGATTTTTAAGGGATACGGATAAGCGTGAAACGGATTTTGTTGTGTTGAAGGATGGTAGACCTCAGTTCGCTGTAGAATGTAAAACCGGAGAAAAAAAGATCAACCCGGCAATCTTCTACTTTATGGAGCGTAGCACTATCCCTAAATTTTACCAGGTTCATTCAGGAAAAAGCGACTATATTAAGAAAGGCGTAAGAGTTCTTCCGGTTCAAACCTTCTGCAGAGAGTTAGGACTACCATAAGGCAGGTTTCTTTTATAGTGCCGCCGGTGCCTTTTCGTATTTATCAACCCATCCATCAGCGCCGCACTCTTTGAATATCTCTATGGCTAATGCATCGGCTAACCATTTTACTTGACGCCGTCGCCCCGTTAACGTACAATTGTACTTATGAGAATTATAGCCGACACAAATGCATTCATTGCTGTTGCTTTGAATGAGCCGGAAAAGGACAGCATCATTCAACTTACAAAAGGTTGTGATTTAGCCGCACCGGATGTATTACCGTTTGAAATCGGTAACGCGCTGACTGCAATGATGAAAAGAGGAACCTTGCAACCGGACGAAATTCAACCATCGTGGGAAATAATTCAGCAGATACCTGTTGAGTTGAGACGCATTGATATTAAATCCGCGTTAAATATCGCGGCAACTTTTAACCTTTATGCTTATGATGCATATTTTTTAGAATGTGCCGGCAGTTTGAAATCCCCATTAATTACCCTGGACCATGGCATGCAAAGAATTGCTCGGGAAATGGGTATGTTGGTTGTGGAGTAGCCATTATGAAAGTTTATACATATTCCGAAGCAAGGCAGCGGCTCTCCGAAGTGCTCAATATAGCACGAACCGAAGAAGTCGTTATAAAACGCAAAGGCGGCGAGTGTTTCTCTATCAGTCTCAAAAAAAAACAAAAATCACCTTTTGATGTGCCGGGTATTAACACGCGCGCGACCACAAAAGACATTCTTGATGCAATCCAAGAGTCAAGATCGAGAAGTTGACTTTGCCGAATCTTTTTCTTTATTACCTGACCGGTGTTTCGTTATGCTTCACACCGGCCGGCTTAGAAAAACGACGTATAGTCAGGACATTTTAGCTACAATCTTTTCGCCTATTTTCTCCGCGGACCTGCCGAAAAGCTCTTTTGTGTCGACCAGTTCAAGGTATGAATCGTTCCAGGGCACATTGCTCTCATTTACAATGTTCTTGATATGCTCATATTTTCCGCCCAGCGCCTTAATTTTTACTTTCAGGTCAATTGTCTCCTTAAAGGATATGTTCAGAAGAAGCAAATTATCAATATAGCCGGGACCTGCAGCGGAGTCTGATATCACGGGAATGATAATGATGCTCCTGTCATCCTTTCGGCCTTTTCCAATATACACATTTCCCTGGCGTACAATGATCCGTTTTGTTCCCTTCAGTTGATTGTCTTTTTCAACGCGGGACGGTATGGGTTCCAGCACACCATCTTTTTTAATAATCTCAATGGTCGTATCCTGGTCGGGCTCGCCCAGGGAATTCAGATTCCCGATACGGTAATAAATCGCACCTTTAATATCGGATACGATGTTCTGAAGGTTTTTCAAAACAATGACATTGCTGTTGGTCAACCGGGGAATCCCGATATTATATACCTCCAGGGCGTCAAAGAGAATGCCCTCGATTTTTTCAGCAATCCGGCTCGTTCCGACGGTGACTGTTTTTGCCTGGTGCTTAATCGCATCCACCGGCCTGGACATGCAATTGATCATTTCACCAAGCCGCTCAAACAGCGTGTTCAGCATATTGCGGGCCGTTCCCTTTCTTGCAAAGTCGAGTTCAAAATCCGACAGCGGCAGCCGACCGGAAAGGTATTTCAGCAGGAGCGTTAAATCAGCCGCCGCATGAATGCCCATTATTTCGGGGAGCATCTTCTCCGTCTTTTTCTTTCTGAATGCTTTATAAAACTCAAAGATCGATTCTCTGAACCGCTTTTCCAGTATGACTTCATAAATATCAAGGCCCTGCAATGCATAGTCATCGACAATCCGTTTGATTTCTTCCCGCGCATTGAACAAAAAACCGGATCCGTCATTAATTGCGAGCGCAGCGTAATATCCCCAGATGTGACCGACCAGGGTGTTGAGCACGGGTGCAAGGTGTTCGCTTGTAACGGGAACACGGAAAACATCCTCTGCATAAGCGTCAAATCTGTGCTCCCCCTCATCCGTGATGACAATCGGAACCGCCTTGTGCGCTTTAAATATAGCTGTATCTTTAACAATATCACCGATGACGCTTCCACGGGTTCCGGCCGCACATATAATGATCAGGGGTTCCGATGAAAGATCGATATGTTTTTTATCCTCAACAAAATCAGAAGAAATCGTTTTATAGCATAACTCACTGAGCTTAATACGTATTTCATCGGCAGACGCTTTGTTGGGACCGCTCCCCACCGTTGCCCAATACGTGCGGGACAGCGCCAGTTTTTCTGCTGATGCCCTGATTTCCGATTTCAAAGAGAACACGTTCTTCATCTGTTCGGGCAGCCGCAGCAGTGCGGCTATCTCATCTGAAATAAACCCGGCGCTTCTCCGCTCCCTGAGCCTGGAGATAAATAAACCGAGAATCGCACCGGCAACGATCTGGGAATAGAATGCTTTTGTGGAGGCCACCGACATTTCGATATCACGCCCGCTGCTGGTATAAATCACACCATCCACTTTAAACGTAATATCCGAATCACGCCGGTTGACAATGGCAATGGTCAGGCCGCCCCGCTGACGAACCATGTCCACGGTCCTGTTGGTGTCCGTGGTGGTCCCGGACTGGCTTATGGCAATCATGAGCGTATCCGACATGCTGTCTTCGGCATCCGAGTTCCCGAGCTTGAAGCCGCTCATCTCAGACGCTTTCAAGGCGCCGGCTGAAAGAGAGGCGTCGTCCAGGTAATAGTTGATAATATCCGCGCAGGCAAGAGCCGCAACACCCGCAGTTCCCTGGCCGACAACATATATTTTTTTAATCACCCCTCCGGACACGGCGTTTCTGACATGTTCGGGAATAACCGTCTCATCCAGTACAATATCGTGGAGCCCGGTTTTTTGATCCGTCTTCCAGCGTCCCTGAAGTGTTTTTTGAACTGAAACAGGAGACTCGGTGATCTCCTTCAAAAAGTAATGGGGAAAGTTCTGTCTGTCAATGTCCCTTGAAGTGATCCCCGTATATTGGATATCCTTTTCACCCAGTTCGATGGGGGTGCCGTCATAATACGTGCTCTTTATACCCGAAAGACCGCCTTCAGACATCTGGTCGGCAATGAGAATCTGTCCCTGAACCGGTCCGTCTTTTCCTTCAACAACCTTTTCGCCTTCCAGCTTGATAAAATACGGCGTTTCTTCTACAAAACCATACACCTCTGATGCGACAATATAATGCTCATCCGCCATACCGACAAAAAGAGCCTGGCCGCTTCCCCTTTGTGCAAGAAACAATTTGCCCGGCACCAGATCGGTGTGCATTGAAATTGCATGGGATCCTTCAAAATCATTGACGGAAAGACGAAACGCCTCTTCAACCGTGTTGCCCTGTTTGATATATTTTTCTATCTGCAGCGGAATTATTTTCGTATCCGTGGATATGGCTTCATGAATGGTAATCCCGTCATGTTCCAGATCTTTTTTCAGGTCCTGATAATTATCAATGTCGCCGTTCAGGCATACATGAATGATACCTGTTTCGGCTCCCGAGGCGACATTGTCCACGGGGTGACAGTTGGGTTCGGAAATCTCACCGACAGAGGCCCACCGGGTGTGAGCGGACACTGTAAAACGGGACGCTGAAAATGTGCACAGGTGCTGGAGAATGGTGTCTGTTTTCACCTGTTCACGTAGAAAGGCCACGTTGTCCCCCAGGCTCCCTATTTCAGATGCCACCTTGTATGTAAACGCAACGGACACACAGGCCTTGCCATCCTCGCCCGTTGACTCACCCACGCTGATGCCGCCGTTAACCAGTATGCTTCCCCGTATTTCCGGTGTCCGTGATTCAAACGCACCCTCTAATTGTTCAAGTTTTACTTTATCTTTGAACTTATAAAACTCTTCTTTTTCAAGGATAAACATCAGTGAGATACCTGCAGAATCCCTTCCCCGCACCTCAAGACGATCGATACTGTTCAACACCGTATTTATTCGTTTGAAAACTCCTATATTGACGCTTTTGGCCCGGTCCTTCGACCCCTTTTGTGAAGCATCAATCAGTTCCAGGACCTTTTTTATGTTTCCGAGGACTTCTACGTCAAGGGACCACCCGATATCCTTAAGGTACTCCATGCGATTTGAAGCAACCCGGACATCTTCGTTGCCCAGGTTTCCCAGGTTCCTGGAAAGCAGCGCATCCTCCCTGTCAATCAGTTGCGAAATGCGTGAAGCCAGAAGATCAAGGTCATGTATCACTTCATTTTTTTGAGCTAAACTGCTGAATAAACTTTCATTTTTAAATCTATTAATATAACCGTACAGCGATGCGAGTACGGGTTCGCCCCCGAGATAACCATCTTGAAAATCAGCGTCGCCGGCCTTGACGGCATTGTATCCGGATGCATCAATCGCCGCTATCGCATTGACTATCCGTTCCGTATCAATACCTTCGGGTGCTGTTTTCTTTCTATTGACGGCAACGACCCCTGAAATTCCGCAGCACAAAACGGATGGACAAATGGGAAAAAAAACAATCGCGTTGACGGGGACACGGCTTATATGCCTACCGAAATAAATCCCCGATGAACATCCAATTGACACCCTGCGGACCACCTGCTTGAGAATACGGGTAAAAAAACCGACTGTTCGTCTTCTGACACTATGTGAGATCATTTTTTAACAGCCTACATTTTCTGGTAAAGTTCTTTGATTCTGGCTCTTGTCATTGTTTTTTTCCAATCAGGTCCCAGCGCATTTTCCCACAAGGGATCAAGGCTGATCGCAATGTCCACCATGGTGTCCATGCCGGCATCATCCGTCTGTGCAGTGATGTGTTTGGGAAGTTCCAGACCCTGCTTTTCCAGCATCTCCCTGAACTCGGAGACGCCTTGCGGATAAAACTCCTCAAGACAGTCAAAAACGATGCAGTTGCCGATACCATGGTGGGTGCCCAGCTTGAATGAAAGACCATATGAAAGCGCATGGCAAATGCCCACCTGAGAATAGGCTATGCTCATGCCTCCGAAATAGGACGCCATCATCAACTTGTCGTCGCTTTGAGGCCCGCCTTCCAGAAAAACGTCAAGGCAAAGGTCCCTGGCCTTTTCTCCATATGATTTGCTGAATTCATTTAAAAAGGTGCCTTCAAGAGACTCAATGCAGTGAATATAGCAGTCCATGCCCGTATAAAACCGCTGATCGGAGGGCGCGCCCTTTATCAGTTCCGGGTCCAGGATAATCTGGTCAAACACGGTATAGTCAGAATTCAGCCCCAGTTTTTTTTCAGGCCCGGTCAACACGGCGGTGCGGGATACCTCGGCCCCTGTACCGGAAAGTGTGGGGACGGCCACATGATATACCGCCGGGTGATTAATCAGGTCCCACCCCTGATAGTCTGCAGATGAGCCGGGATTGGTAAGCATAAGCGATACCGCTTTTGCAATATCCAGTGTGCTCCCTCCGCCGATTCCGATGACGCCGTCCGGCAAAGCCGGCTTAGAATCCTTCACCCGGGTCGTAATGTCGTCAACATACCAGGTCTTCGGCTCATCATCCACATTCACCCAGATGATCTGATCATGCTCTCTTGCAGGTATCGCGTCTTTAAGCTCGCTCTCTTCGAACACATCATCAACGATAAACACCATGGACGATGTTTTTCCGGACCGTTTGCGGGATAGGATATCATCCGTCTGGTTAAAACAGCCCCTTCCAAAAACAATATGTGGAACCATCCTGAAATTTCTGAACATGTATATCCCTTTTTTTATATAGTGAATGCCACGCCTGCCCGGTTTACCATGACAGGCAGCCAGGATTTTGACAGGCTACAAGGACTGTTTCAACGCGTCAACTGTTTTTCCCGCTCTCCGGTCAAGTTCCTCTTCAGTCCAGGACAGCTTAATTTGCATGGATATCAGCCTCCCCATGATACGATCCGAGGAGGGCAGGCCAATGCCCGCATAGTCGGGGCGATGTTCATATGTCTCCAGGGGCAGGCGTGCGGCCGTGGTCATTTTCTTTAAATGATCCCACTGCCTTATATAGTGCCAGTTGTTATCATACCAGTAAAAACAACCATCAACCCCTTTTTTTCCCAACTCCATGACGGCGCGTCTTGCGGCGTGTTCATCCGGCATGAAAAAGCATAAAAATGTGGCGGAATCCCCGTCGGCATCCGGAAGCGTTCTGAAGCTTACCCCGGGTATTCCCGTCACGGCATTTTTTATAACCTGTTTATGCTTTCTTTGGGTGTGCAGAATATAATCAAGCTTTCGTAACTGGGCAATGCCGACGGCGGCATTCAATTCGCTGATACGATAGTTTGCGCCAAGAACAGGATGGCCTTCCTTTCCCCGGTCATCCCCGATGTGATCATGGCCGTGATCGGAATAGGCGTCGGCTTTCAGATAAAGCTCCTTGTCGTCGGTAATCACGGCGCCGCCTTCTCCGCAGGTGATTGTTTTTACGTAGTCAAAAGAGAAGCACCCCATGCTCCCGAAGCTGCCCAGCGCTTTTCCCCGGAATGTAGCTCCCAGGGACTGGCAGGCGTCTTCAATAAGAACAAGCCCTTTGGTTTCACAGAGTCTCTTTATTTTTTCAATATCCGCCATTGCACCGCACATATGAACGGGTAAAACAGCCCTTGTCCGGTTCGTAAGGACGCGCTCTATGGCCCCGGGGTCCAGGCACAGCGTCTCATCAATCTCTGAAAATACAGGGATTGCGCCCGCATTGAGGACGGCTTCAATTGTCGCGATGAATGTGAAAGGGGGGACAATAACTTCATCACCGGCCCCGATGCCGCAGGATGCAAGGGCGACGGAAAGTGCCGCAGTGCCGCTGGAACAGAGATGTGAATACCCTGCACCGACTTTTTGGCACAGCTCCTTTTCAAATACTTGCGCCTTGAAACGGCCTTTACGAAGGGGTTCAAAACCATAGCGAAACAATACGCCGGTTTCAAGAACGTCGTTAACTTCCCTTCTCTCTTCTTCTCCGAAAATCTCGAATCCGGGCATTGGCTTCTATCCTCTATCGTTCAGTCCGGTCTTTCAGGCATGGTTCTTCTTGTCCGGCGGCATTGTTTTTACGATGCTTTTTTTATCGCTCTTTTCTCTGAAATACTTCTCGAAATAACGCTGGATGGCTGTTCTGGCATACCACCCGGCCCTCGCGCCGATATACTTCTCATGGGCGACCATAACGGACAACGCCAGGTCACTGTCGCCATTCTTCTCTTTAGCGAACCCGACAAACCAGTCATACCTGACCTTGTCCACTTTCCGGCTCATTATGGAGCCTGTCTTTCCGCCGATATCCAATTTGGACAATGTTTTATCCCTGGTATACCCGCGAAACATCTTTCTCGCCGTTCCGGAGCGCACTGTCGCATTCATCATCACTTCAAGGGCTTTGGCTGTATCCGGCAACAGCGCCTGATCCGTTGTTATTTGCCGGCCTGCATAAATGGTATTTCCTTCCCCATCTGTAATATGGTCTATTATGGTTGGTTCGACAAATGCGCCCCCGTTGCATATGACCGCGCTCATCAATGCCCCGTGAACCGGTGAAATCAATGTTTCCCTGTTGAAACCGCAGGCTATCTCCGCCCAGCGGTAAGAATCGTCGGTCAGTTCGACCCGGCTGCTGTCCAGGGGAACTTCAAATTCAATATGGCGATTGAAGCCAAACACCTCTGCATAATGCTCCAGCGGTGCCTTTCCCAGATAGATGGCACCAATTTTTCCAAAAACAGGATTGACCGACTGGGCAAAGGAGTCCCTCAAATTGATTCTTCTGGTGTACCTGTTTGTTCTGTTTTTCAACTGGGACTTATACAATGTATATTTATCCCCGTTGAATTTAAACCGGGATGTGGGGCTGAAACCGCATTTTTCAATACCTGCCGAGGCCGTAACGATTTTAAAAATGCTGGCCGCAGGAAAAGCGCTCTCCAGGCAGGGGTTCCCTGTCTTTCCGGTCCTGTCGAACCCCACCATGGCCAGCACTCTGCCGGTGGACGGCTCAAGGGCGACAATACCTATATATCGTGAATTGTCCAGGTCCAGGCTGTTCAGGATATGGTTTTGAAGATCCATGTCCAGACTGGTGTCGGCATGAAATGTTTTACCGTTAATCGTAATATCCAGTTTATCCGATTTTAAATTATTGAATAACTGTTTATTGACGGCGGCCTGAATCTCCCTTTTTTTGATATGATTATCATTCGCTTTTGTTTCAGAGGCTTCGGAGACCTCCGATCCATACCTCGGGAGATTATGTTTGCATGCGGTGCCGCCCATTCCTGCTATAACGGCATAGATTGCGGCAAGCAGTACGGAAAACAGAGGCGAATAGATAAGAAGTTTCTTTTTGAATCTTTTTTTTGCAGATGACCTTTTGAGCCCTGCCTGGTAGTCCCGCCATGTTGATCTGCACGAAGCGGATGTCGTCTTTCTGTCCAACATTTGCTATTTCAGCCCTAACAGTAGATGGATTTTCAGCCCAGTTTAGGTGATGCTTCTACATGTCTTCCAAGCCAAGCTCTCACCGGAATCCAATTTACCACCACTTGCGAGTGCCTTATTCTTAGCCGATAATTAATATGATAGCAAGTAAAAAGCTGCATATTCAATAATTTTTTATTATTACAATTCACAAACATTTATTCCGCAATGTCTTCAGGACAGCTGTGTTCCCGGGGCCATCATTTTATCTACCGTTACAACACTCAGGTTTTTTTTATCCACCGCAGCCACGATCATTCCGTGGGACAGCACTCCCATCAATTTGGCCGGTTTTAAATTGGCCACGATGACCACCTGCTTGCCGATGAGTTCATCCGGCGCATAATTGCCTGCAATGCCGGCGACAACCGTTCGTTCTTCCGTCCCGAGATCAACCTTAATTTGTAGAAGTTTTTTCGCCCGGGGAATCTCCTCCACCGAAACAACGGTCGCAACCCTCAGGTCAACCTTTTTAAATTCATCAAGCGTAATCTCATCTTTTATTTCCATCCCGCCCTTCCCTTTTCTGCCGGCGCCTCTTTTTTCCTCGCCTTTCTTAACATCTATTCTTGGAAAAAGCGCCAGCGACTTGGGGATTTTAATACCCGGAGTCAGGCCCTTCCACGTTTCCAGCAGGTCGAATGCAAAAAACGGTTTGTCGGGATCAAGGCCCAGGTGCGTCTGCATTGTTTTAGCGGTTTCAGGCATAACGGGATAGATGAGGCCGGAAATAATTCTCAACCCCTCCAACAGATTGTAAATAACCGTCTCAAGCTGCCCCCTCGCTTTTTTCTCTTTTGCAAGAACCCAGGGGGCCGTCACATCAATGTATTTATTCATCTTGCCTATGAACCCCCACACACCGATCAGGGCCTTATGAAAAGAGAAGTCTTCCATATCAGCCTTATATTCCTCAATCATCTGCAACGCGCTGGTTTCGATTCCCCTTGACACCTCTTTTTCGGCACTGACCTGGAATGACGGCACCACCCCGTCAAAATACTTATGGGTCATCGTAACGACCCGGGAGAAAAGGTTGCCAAGGTCATTGGCCAGGTCGGAGTTGATTCGCTGCACCAACGCTTCTTCCGAAAAGGACGAGTCAAGGCCGAATACCATCTCTCTTGTTACAAAGTACCGGAAGGCATCCAAACCGTACCGGTTCTTCAACTCCAGCGGCTCCACTACATTGCCAAGGCTTTTTGACATTTTGCTCTGGTCAATATTCCAGTACCCATGAACATTTAAACTCTGATAAACATCGATTCCTGCAGCCTTCAGCATAATGGGCCAATAAATGCCGTGGGGCTTCAAAATATCCTTTGCCACCAGGTGATGCGATGCCGGCCAGAACGTTTTAAACTTATCTCCATCGGGATAGCCTATTGCCGAAATATAATTCAGCAGCGCATCAAACCAGACATAGGTGACATATTCCTGGTCAAAAGGTAGCGTGATCCCCCATTTGAGCCTGGATTTCGGCCTGGATATGCAAAGGTCTTCCAGCGGCTCATTCAGGAAAGAGAGGGCTTCCTTTCTGTATCTTTCCGGGCGGATAAAACCGGGGTTGTCCTTGATATGCCGTACCAGCCAGTCCTGGTAGCGGCTCATCTTGAAAAAGTAGTTGTATTCCCTGATGGGTTTGGGTTCCGTTTCATGGTCAGGGCATTTGCCGTCCACCAGTTCACGATCCGTATAAAATCGTTCACACCCGAAGCAGTACTTTCCTTCGTATTCGCTGAAATAAATGTCCCCCTTGTCATACAGCCTCTGAAGTATCTTCTCGACGACATGAATATGGTCTTTGTCCGTGGTCCTGACAAAATAGTCATATTGCACGTTCAACTCCGGCCAGAGGTCCCGAAACAGATGGCTGATCCTGTCCACATATTTTCTCGGGCTCAACCCCTCGTTTTCAGCAGCCTCAACGATTTTATCGCCGTGTTCGTCGGTTCCGGTCAGAAAAAAAGTGTCCAGCCTTTTCATTTTATTAAACCGGCACACGATATCGGCTATTATGGTGGTATAGGCATGACCCAGGTGCGGCCTGGCATTAACATAATATATGGGTGTTGATATAAAAAATGATCCGGACATGATTTCTCCTAGCTATTCCACTTCATCTATTGGTTTTTCAACCTCGGTCCCATCCTCAAACCGGACCGCCACCCGGTTGCAAATGACATTGTGACGGGTAACTTTGCACGCCTCGCCGCCCACGGTAACCGTTTTTCCGATTTTCGGCGCCTTTTTTTTCAAGTCAAGATAAATGTCATTTTCAAATGTAAGACAACACATCAACCTTCCGCACAAACCGGATATCTTGGTCGGGTTCAGGGCAAGGCCCTGGCTTTTGGCCATGCGTATGGACACGGGTTCGAATTTATTCAAATAAGATGAGCAGCAGATCTCACGTCCGCATTTACCGATCCCGCCGGCCATTTTTGCCTGGTTTCGGATACCCACCTGTCGCATCTCGATTCTGACCCTGTACTGCTTGACCAGGATTTTGACCAGCTCCCTGAAATCAACCCTTCCTTCGGCCGTAAAAAAAAACGTGAGTTTACTTGAGCTGAATGTACTTTCAACGGCAAAAAGATTCATCTCAAGACCAAGCTCTTTTATTTTTTCATTGCAAAAGGCATGGCTTTCCTCTTCCAGGGCGGTATCCTTTTCCCTCTGGCGGAAATCATCCTCGTTGGCCGTCCTGCAAACCTTTTTCACGGGTGGATCATCATCATTTTTATCATATGAAACCGGGGGGGTGACCACCGTGCCGAACCCGAGTCCGTGCTCTGTTTCCACGATGACTATATCCCCTTTCTCCAGAACGAACGCACCGCATTCAAAATCATAAATCTTCCCAACGGATTTAAATCTTACACCGACTTTTCTTTTCATTGTTCTATGTTCGCTACTTCCATGGCAAAGTTTTCCAAAGCCAGCCGGAGATTGGCATTTTTATCAATTGCCTCTCTGACTCGTTCTGCCGCTTTTATGTTGAGCATCAACGTATTCACTTCCATCTTCCCGGACGCCCTTTTCACGGCGTCCATCAGATCCTTGTTCATCACTTTTCCGGGTACATATTTATAAACAACCAAATCCCTGAACCAGGTTTTTATAATTGAAAGGACGTACTGGATATACTCCTTTTTCCCGGCCAGAATTTCTGCAAATCTCAGGCAGGTCGTCACGTTCCATTTCTCAATTCTTTCCAATTCGTGAATAAGCCCGTTTCTCAGTTGAAGCCAACTGCCCTCATTCATTTCCGCGGCTCTTTTTAAACTGCCCTCCGCCAGTGATGCCAGTATACCGGCCCTGTCTTCATCCACCCCGTGGGCAGTGATCAAAAACGACCTGATATGTTCATTCGACACGGGATTAAACCTTATATGACGGCATCTTGATACAATTGTCGGAAGAAGATCCGATGTCTGTCGGGCCGTCAGTATAATAACCGTTCTATCGGGAGGCTCCTCAAGTATTTTAAGTAACGCATTGCCGGCTTCTTTATTCATCGCCTCTGCGTCTGAAATAATGACGGCTCGATACCCGTCGTCGTAAGGCTTAAGCGCCAGTTTTGCAACGAGCTCCCGGATCTGTGATATTTTTATAACCGCACCTGACGGGTTAATGAAAATAAGATCCGGATGGTTTCCCGTAAGAATTTTTCGGCATGACCGGCATTCCCCGCATGGCCCCGTGCGTTTATCTCCATCGGCTTCTAACGAGTTACAGGAAATTCGGCGTCTGGTGCAATTACATGCCATAATGAATGTTATGGCTGCAGTTTTTTTTCCCACACCCTCAATTCCCGTGAAAAGAATGGCATGGGGGACGGTCTCTCGTTGAATGATTGCGGTTAAATTGGCGACCGCGCCTTTTTGATCAATGATCGATTCAAGCTCGGGCAGAGGTTTGGTATCAGGCAAAACATAGTTTCCAGGCTGTTGTTAGTAATCAACCCGCTCTTTTAGCTCTTTCCCGCATTTGAAAAAAGGGAGCTTTTTAGGTTTAATCGTGACTTTCTCACCTGTTTTTGGATTTCGACCTGTATAACTTTTGTAATTCTTCACAAAAAAACTGCACAGACCACGGATTTCCACACGTTCACCTTTTGCCATTGCATCAGCCATTGAGTCAAAGAATATCTGTACAACATGCGCTGCATCTGTTTTAGAGATGTTGGCCTCATTTTTTAATGCAGATATCAACTCAAGCTTATTCATACATCCTCCTTATCGGAACTAATCTCTTCGCCATCGAAACCTCTTGAATAGAATTCCATTAATAAATATAAGGCAATAAAAAGTCAAGTACTTATCTATAATAAAATTGGGGGCACCGGTTCGAGATCCCCCTCATCAACATTCACCGCCGCAAACTGCCCGAGCGCCTCGATGTTGACAACCACCCTTCCCTGGCCCCTGTATTGCACAAAATATCCGGTGACGCCGGCGAAGGGACCTGAAACGACGACGATCCTATCCCCTTTTTTGAACCTCGTGCCGGTGACAATCTCCTCCCCGGTTTCGGTCATGATCCTTAGCGACCCGATTTCGTCGTCCATCACAGGTACGGGCCCACCGGTGTTCCCCACAAACCTGACAACTCCCACCGTTTTCAGAATTTCAATATACTCGCTGTGGTTGAGGTCCGTTTTCACGAAGACGTAGCCGGGAAAAAGAGGGACATTGATCATCACCCTTCTGTCGCGCCGTTTACTTCTTACCTTTATCTTGGGGTTGAATGCCTCAAGAGACTTTTTAAGAAGCCCGTCGTTAACGACATTTTCAAATCTGCTTTTTGTATGCAGCACATACCAAGAAGGTTGTATTAATGCCATTGTCTTATGGTACCCTATTCATTTTTCACTGAGTGCCCGAGTTCACCCAGACCATGGAGATTAACGGTGAACCTGTACCTTTGCTCGTTTTGACTGTCGTAATACGAAGCACCTGTTGACCAACATTGCGCGGTATATACCAAGCCCAATTCGGTTTCAACATTTTTTTCATCCACAAGATTATGCTCGGTGCTCCCGTATGCATACAGCCTGTCCGTCATCACCAGATGGAACCCCAGCTTGACGGTTTCGGACGGCACGCTTTCTCTATAACGGCGCTCCAGCAGGAGCCTGTCTCCCCTGTAGTCGGATATTTCCACACTGGCGTCGTAGGAAACAAACCGGGTTGAATAGCGCGAATACCGGGCTTCCCCCGACATAACCAGGTATCTAATGGGGCTGAAATCCAGTTCGCCTTTTATCGGAGAAAACGGCTCGGGGTTATTTTCCCATGCGGCCTTGATATCGTAGGTCTGGGACAGCTTAAAGCGACAAAACTCCCTGTAATCATAGGTGGGTTTATCCATATTATAAGGCCCGTCACCGGAGCTGCCCTTCGTCTCTTCAAGCTTTTTCCGAAACACCGGTTTTTCCGAACGGGAAGTGAAATAGTTGGAAATGGAGTAGGTAATCTCGCTGGTCTCCCTGATCCGGTCGATATCGTCAAAACGCGGGTTGTCATCCGTGCCGATATCCGGAGTGAAGTTGTAAATCACCTGGGGCCGGATCGCATGTTTAATTTTATCGATTCCCCAAAACCCCGTATCGAACACACTGTAAACTTCACTGGAAAGGTCCAGTGTAATATCGTAAATCTCCCTGTGCAGGTAGTCCTCGTCGTCGTCACTCGGGTTCTGGTATTCATTGATATACCAGGCCGTCTCCCTCAATCCCGCCGAGGGCTCAAACACAAAATAGTTTTCGAAATTATACGGGAGGTAGATTCTCGGGTAAATATCCACCCTGTGACCCTTTGTTCCGTCAATCCGGTAGAAATAATTGTACCCTGACGTAAGATCACAATAAAACGGCGTGCCGCCGAGCTTTGTCTTTTTCGCGTCGACATCCACGAAGGGCATTTTCTGAAGTGTGTTGTCCGTATCGTCCGTCCGCCGCGCGATGACATCATCATTCCACACCGCGCCCGTATTCAGGCTGAATATTGTCCACCCCTTGTACACGTCCAGCTTGTTTTCCCGCACCGATTCGTCATATTCATCCACGCCCCTGCCAAACATCTCCACGTAATACTCATTGGTTTTTTCAAACCCGGAGTAGCCGGATTTGAACTCATTGAGATAATCCTGGTCGCTCAGAATATCCAGGTCAACCTTTGCATCCACCTCTCCCCGGAACGAATGATTATGCTTCATTCTGAACCAGTATCGATCGGAGTTTTCTCTAAGGATTTGGGTGCCCCCCGGTTCTCCTTCATAACCCCATTTTTCGGTTGCCTCAGGGGTGCCGTCTTCGATTTTATTGTCGTTTAAAAAATCAACCATTGCGGTGCCCATGGTTCCATTATGCAGAACATACCGGTATTCTACGCCAAACTTTTGTCCCCGTTCAGTCATGGAGTGGCTGTAAATAGTGGCATCAGAGCTTCTGTCGATGGCCCAGAAATACGGAAGATTCAACTCCGCCCCTTTTCTGTCCGAATAGCCGAATTCAGGCACAAGAAAACCGGACTGCCGCTTTGTTTTTGCCGGGAAATAGACAAACGGGGAATACATGACAGGCAGCCTGCGGACATACAGCGCCGCATGTTTTACATATCCGTACCCTTCCAGCGTCACTTCGATGTAGGATCCGTCAATCCGCCAATCGGGGTTATCCCCCTCGCAGGTGGAGATGCTTCCGTTTTCCGCAGAGTAGGTGTTGTCGCCGATTTTATTAATTCTGTCCGCCCTGATGGTGAAATGGGTCGCTTTCATGAAGATGCTTCCGTTTACGATCACCCCGGTCTCTTCCTCCGCATTGATCTGCATTTTATCACCCATCAGGATATCGTCACCGGCAATCAAGATGACATTCCCTTCCGAATATATTACCTTGTTTTTTTTATCATATCTCGCGGAATCCGCGGTGAGCTTCTTATCTCCCGAGGTGATGACCACCGCGCCTTCGGCAATGAATTGATCGCTGTTTTGATCGTAATTGATTTGATCGGCTTCGATGTTCCACTTGCCTTCCGGTTCCAGTTTTGCGTAAACCGCTTGGCTGGAGATAAGTAGTACTGCAATAGGAATGAGCAGGAATCGGATTCCCGCAGCCGGTCTTTTCATATGGAATATTTCTGGTGCCAGTTTAGTCAGGTTGAAACATTATTTTTTGTCGATCGTCATTATTATCTTATATTCTATGCAGTTAAGAAAGCATACCAAAAACTGCAGCCAGGTAAAATTATAATTCCTTGAACACTTTACGTTTTTTCAGTATAAACCTAACCTTCTTAAAAAAGTCAAAATAAGCGTTAATGTCAAGGAAAGAAAATATAAACGTGGGAAAAAACAAAAAAATATTTCTTACCAATGATGACGGCATCCATGCCAGGGGACTGCTTGCGCTCAAGGAGGCGCTGGGCGGGGTCTATGACGTCGTCATCGTTGCACCGGACAAGGAACGGAGCGCCGTAGGGCACGCCATTACCCTTCATGAACCGGTCCGTGCAGCTAAAGTGAACCTCAACGGAACATTAAGCCATGCGCTGAGCGGGACCCCCGTTGACTGCATTAAATTCGGACTCCTTGAGCTTTTCAGTGACAGGCCGGACATGGTCATATCCGGCATAAATCCCGGTGCCAACACGGGCGTGAACATAAACTACTCCGGAACAGTGGCGGCCGCAAGGGAAGCCACCCTGTACGGCGTTCCGTCGATAGCCGTATCCATTGCTTCACCCGAACCGGACTATTACCATGAGGCGGCATCTTTTACAGCACGATTAACCGGTATTATCTTAAAAAGAAAACTGCCGCCCGGCACCTTTCTGAATATAAACCTTCCCAATGAGCCGCTGACCGGAATCAGGGGTATCCGCTTATGCCGGCAGGACACACGATTTCCGGAGGAATATTTTGAAAAAAAAATTGACCCCAGAAACCGCCCCTACTACTGGCAGGGAGCGGTTAATTCCCCTGAATTCACAAACCCCCGGGTTGACAGTGCCGCTCTCGCTGATAATCATATTGCCATCACGCCGATTAAGTGCGATATGACTGACAATGACATGATTGAAGACCTGAAAGCATGGGATCTTGGCATTAAGGGATAATGACGGTATGTTTATCACCCTCGAAGGAATAGAAGGATCGGGAAAAACAACGCAGATGGGCCATATCGTCCGCTTTATGGAAAAAAACAACATAGACGTCGAGGTGACAAGGGAACCCGGGGGCACATGGATCGGTGAACAAATAAGGGCCATCCTGCTGAATCCCGACAGCAAGGACCTTGACCCCCTCTCGGAACTGCTGTTATATGCCGCAGACCGCGCCCAGCATGTCAGAAAAAAGGTGATGCCGTTATTATCATCCAATAAAACGGTCATATGCGACCGCTTTTCCGATGCCACCGTTGCCTATCAGGGATTTGCAAGGGGACTGGACCTGGAAACAGTCCGTAAACTGAATAACATCGTATTGGGCGGCCTAAGACCTAATCTCACATTCCTTTTCGATCTGCCCGCGAAAACCGGGCTTGAACGGGCCTGGAAACAACTTGACATGGGCTCAAGGACGTTAACGGAGTCACGGTTTGAAAAGGAAACCATAGATTTCCACGAGAAAGTAAGAACCGGGTATCTGAAGCTGGCCGGTGAGGAGCCGGACCGGTTCACAATTGTGGATGCCTCCGTGGATGAAGTGCAGGTAAAAAACTCAGTTTACGAAACCCTTTCGCAGCAATTTGGTATTAAACAGCCAACACAGGATACCGATTAATGACGAACTCTATCCTTGACTCCATAGGTAATACGCCCCTCGTTGAAATCAGGCGCCTGAACCCAAACCCCGGCGTCAAGATCTTTGCAAAACTGGAATACCTGAATCCCGGGGGTTCCGTAAAGGACCGGGCCGCTCTCAACATGGTAAACAAGGGCGAGGAAACCGGCGAGTTAACCAAGGACAAGACCGTCCTCGAGGCGACAAGCGGCAATACGGGGATCGGGCTGGCATTGGTCTGTGCCGTAAAAGGATACCGCCTCCTTCTGGCAATGCCCGAGTCGGTGAGCCTGGAACGAAGGAAAATATTGAAAGCCCGCGGTGCCGAAATCATGTTGACCCCGGGTCATTTGGGCACCGACGGTGCCATTGAAGAAGTTTACAGGCTGGTCAGGGAAAATCCCGACGCCTATTTTATGACGGATCAGTATAATAATGAAGCCAACTGGGAGGCCCATTTTAACGGCACCGGCCGGGAGATTTGGGAGCAGACCGGCAAACGGATAACGACTCTGGTGGCCACCATGGGCACCACGGGCACGTTAATGGGCCTGTCAAGGCGCCTTAAGCAATATAATCCGGATATTACCATTGTGGGCGTGGAGCCCTATCTTGGCCATAAAATCCAGGGGCTCAAAAACATGAAAGAAGCCTACGTCCCTGAATTGTTTGATAAATATCTACTTGATAAAAAAATAAACATCGACGATGAAGATGCCTTTGAAATGACCCGGCGGCTGGCCAAAGAAGAAGGGCTTTTCGTCGGAATGAGCAGTGGAGCGGCCATGGCCGTGGCTGCGATGGAAGCCGAGGCCATGGATGAAGGAACAATCGTCGCCATGTTCCCCGACAGCGGTGAGCGGTATCTAAGCACAGACCTTTTCACTGTCCGCGAAAAAGCCCCGCTGAAATTATTTAACACCCTGACCCGGACCAAAGAGCCCTTCGAACCCATCAGGGCCGGAGAGGTCGG
>Ga0180435_10000293_pt1 | contig 51376 bp, 28 predicted proteins | sample SS_ome_3_FD_132467 | JGI IMG/M metagenome (GOLD analysis project Ga0180435, IMG submission 132467) | Hypersaline lake sediment archaeal communities from the Salton Sea, California, USA - SS_3_S_1 metaG | ecosystem: Environmental > Aquatic > Non-marine Saline and Alkaline > Hypersaline >... | reverse complement strand
GTTACGTCGGCTATCGGCACAACAACTGTCGGAGCGTCGTTGACCGGATCGACAGTCACGGTGAAGGAGTCCTCCACCCAGAGAGCGGCGTTGCCTTGGTCGGTCGCACGGATTACGAAATCGGATGAACCGGACAGATCGGCCGCGTACGACAGTGTCAGTGTTCCGTCGGTCAGATCCGCGGCGACAAGGCCGGGGCTCGAGTTGCTAATCAACGAGAATCCAATTGTGTCGCTGGCGTCCGGCTCGATGAAGACACTCATCAGGTCAATCACCGTATCGATCGAATCTTCGCCGACAGAGAAGTCGCCGACCGGCGAGAGAACCTTCGGATTGTCGGGGACCGGATTGACCAACACCGAGAAAGTGTCCTCAATCCACGCTCCGTGGGAGTCGGTGGCCCGAATCGTGATGTCGGTCGAACCGTTCTGATCGGTCAGGTACGTCAGCGTCAGATCGGCTCCGACGACGCTCGCATCCGCCAGTTCTCCGTTCGTGTTGCCGGAAACGGATAACGTCAGTCCGCCGGGAGACAGGTCGGGATCACTGAACACCGCTGACAAATCAATCACATCGGCGGCGGCGTCTTCATCGACAGTTACGTCGTCAATGGGATTGTCGAGGACAGGCGCCTCGTTGATAGCGGTGTAGTCGCCGGGATCCGGATCGCCTGCTATCCAGCTTGCCGAATCGTCGCCCCAACTGGTGATGGGAGTTCTCTGGAGCGAATGACCGGAACCATCAGGCGAGATCGGCCAGGGATCGACATCGTCATATCGCACCTGATCTTCAAACAGATGCGGAACGAAATCGGGTTCAAGAACAGTCGGGGAGTCCGGTCGCTGCAGCGTAATGCGATCGCCGCCGTTGTCCAGAACTCCGCTGTAACCGCCGGCCAGCGGGACGCCGGTGTCAATACCGTAATATGTTCTGAAATCGGCGACTCGAGAGACGTTGGCCGGGTCGTCGGGATCGAACGACAGTATGACCAGGAGCCCCTGAGCGGCGATGGTGACGCCGAGGTCAAACTCCATGTCCACCCCGCCGCGCAGGCGCCAGTCGGCGAAGTACTGCGGACCGCCGTGCGGATTGTCGGCGAACGCGGCAAGGGGCACAGCGCTGAGAGTCGGGTTGTACAACTCGATGAACTCCAGGTCTCCGGGATCGACGCCGCCGGGTCCGTCGGGATCAGTTACGTTGTACATTACCTCACTGATTATGACCGGACCGACCCTCGGCGGGCTGTTGGGATCTCCCAGGGTGGGCGACGTCAGCGGGTAGAATCCGCCGACTCCGTTATGCCATCGCCCCAGAGATTCGCCGTTGGCGGCGGCGGGGAAGTCGGCATGATCGACGAAGTACAGCAAATTGCCCTCACTGTCGGCCTCCACGATCCAGACATCGTCGCCGCGGGCGCCGCTGAGAGCGAAGTCCTTCTCGCCGGGTCCGCCGAATTCCGTTGCGTAATCGACCTCGAATACGTCGCCGACGTAGTGGCCTTCATAGAAGACGACATAGCCGCCGCCGGGTATGATCGTGCCGGCGGGAATTTCGAATTTGGCGTAGTCGCCGTCTCCTCCGTCGCTGAGGAACCACCCGCTGACGTCGATCGGATCGTCGGTGGTGTTGTGAAGTTCGATCGCATCGGTGACAGGCTGATCGCTGTGACTGATCACCTCGTTTACGACGATGTCGGAGCGCGGCTCGATTCCGACCCGCCCGGGCGAACCGCCGTATTCGACGCTGGACCGCCAACTGTCCCCGTCGGCGGGATCGCCGTCGCTGTCGATCAGTTCAAGCGTGCTTCCGCCGCCGTCAGCTCGATTGGGCCAGGCCCCCGCGTCATTGAACTCGAACAAGACCAGTTGCGAGCCGGTCGGATGCTCGAGGGCGAGCAATTCGCCTGAATTGTCCAACGAACCGTTGAACACTCCCATGACCGGAAGGCCCGTTCCGTATCGAGCCTCGAAGGCCGCCGGGTTGGCGACAAGCAGACCATAGCCCCCGGGATCAAGCGTTGTAGTGGCGCCGATGGGAATCGTGAACTCGACGCCCTTGGTGAACTCCGCGTCAAACAGGTCCACGACATGCTCGGCGCTGTTGTGCAATTCGATGAATTCGAAGTCGCCGGCAGTGAAATCCGGATCGCCCGGCGGCTGGGACAGCAGCTCCTCGTTGGTTGGAGCGTACGGATTGTAGTTCAACTCGGAGACGACTATCTGGCCGGGGTACGGAGGATCGATATAGTACGTCGCGTCGTTCACGGCGCTCCATTGTCCGTTGTAATACCTGCGAGCGCGGAAACGCGTCGGGTCAGTGAGGGTTATCGCCCCTGTGTACCGCACCCCGGCTATCGCTCCTCCGGGGGCCCTGGGATCGGATCCGTCTGTGGTGTAATAGATGTCGCCGTCGCCGGGATCCATGGTGAACTGCTCGCCCGAGTCGACATCCCCGCCATGCTGATAACTGCTGTTTATCCTGAATACAGGCGCTACGGTGTTGGGGTAGAGTCCCGCGCCCTTGAGCTGATTGAGAACGTTCGTCGGCCGCTGCGGCATGTACGAATAGAGCACATTGCTTCGCGTCGAGTTCCAATGCGCCAGGGTGTACGGGGCGCCGCCCCTCTGATCGCCCCACCTGGCGGACTCTGCGATAATGGCGGTCTCGATCTCATCGGCGAGATCGGCGTAGCGATTGTAGGATTCCACATAGGTCGCCGGCCCGCCGTTGAACAGCCACTGGTGCGCGTAGTCGGCGAAGAGCAGATTGAACTCGGCGTTGCCCCTCAGCCAGGCGTACGGTTCGGCGGCGCTGTTGTTGACGCCTGTGCGGTCGGCATTCACGTTCGACCAGACCACAATGGCGCCCTCTGAGTCCCAGTTGAAGAACTTCCATCCCGAGTCGTTCGGCGGCCTGTGCATTGCGGCGTACCAGTTGTGTCCCGGCCAGTCGCCCGTTCCGCCCCAGATGTTCGAGAACATGTAGGCGATGTAGTTGTCGACATCCAACAAGTCCGTGTAAGCCGGATTAGGGGCGCCATCGGGATTGTTGCCTTGAATTCTCTGATACAGTTCGTCGGTGCAAGCCCCGGATCGAACGACGCTGAGCATCTGGTTCCACGTCGTGGTATTGCTCTCCCCGGTCGGTGAGCCCGAATTGAGAGCGTCCCAGTTGTCCTTGTCGCCGCCGAAATAGGTGGCGCAGAACGAGGCTTCGGGGCGTTCTATCGGGTTATACAGACCCCAATAGAGTCCGTTAATGTACAGGTGAACGAACGTTCCGTGGCCTGCGGGCTGGTCGAGAGCCAATTGCAGTTGTCTCATGTATTCGTCTATTATGTACTGCGTGTCGCCGTCGCCCCAGTTGTTCCATCCGTCGTTGGCTCCGGCCCGCAGAACGATATTGTCAAAGCTCGTGGCGGCGTCTTTGGAGGCAAACAGGGGAAAATCAAGCTTGGTCGGGCCGTAGTCGCCTTTGAAAAGGACGCGGAACGATTTCTTTCGCGTAAGGTTCATTCCCCTAAACGCCCCGCCGTATATTCGCAATCCGGCGTTAACCTGGAACTCACCGTCACTGTGCGGGTCGAAGTACTCCAGCGAGGTCTCCCGCTCCCATCCCACACCCCGCCCGCCGGAATTGGTGTAGATTCCGTTGGATCCGAACATGTCATCGGTGTCCATCACGATCGACATTGTCGGAATGGATTCCAGTGCCTCGGTCATCATGTGCTGGTAAGAAGGACTGTTCACGACATCCGGGTCCATTTCGTAATCGGCGGTCGTGCCGCCCCACATACTCGGAAACCCCGACGGACTGGTCGACTGCAGCGGAATCTCGGATAGGAACAGATATGTGTGGGTGTCTACATTGGTCGGGGCGTACGTGTCCTTGACGGCCACGGCGCGCACGTTGGTCGTGGTGTCAATGAAGATAGGATCGGTGTATTCGACGGCGTCAACGTGAATGCTCCCGTTGGACATCAGCGGATTAGTGCCGTTCAGCGTGTAGTATATCTGCGCACCGGGCGTGTCGGAGGTTATCGTCAGGTCGAACGGGTCGGTGTAAAACCCACGATCGTGATCAAATTCGGTGTCCTCCACGTATCGCCACCACTCGTCGGTGTTTTCCAGGCCCGGAGTGGCCTGGGCAAAGTGACGCGGGGTCGACACGTCTCCGACAGCCACCAGTTTCGGCTGGATGAGAAAATCATCGCCGTCGGTCGCCGCGTTCAAGCCGTGGACCGCCAGGACATTCTCACCGTCCAGCAGCAGATTCAGCGGGATGTCAATATCTTCGTAGACAACAGCCTGCGAGTTGGGGTGGGCCGCTGAGGCCGACGAATCCCAGGCCAGTGAGACAGGGGCATTTCGCTGGGCGACCAGGACTCCGTTGAGATACGCGACGAATCCGTCGTCATACTTCACGCTGAGAGTCAAGGACGCCAGTGCGGACAGATCGTCGGAGACATTGAACTCCATGCGGGTCCATAGCGAGTCGTTGACGCCTTCCATTGCGGCCCCGACGTCCGTCCGGATGACATCCTCAAACTCAGGCTGGCTGTTGCTGTATCCGACACCCGTCGCCGTGTCGAGAGTAACGCCGAACGGCAGAGAGATGTCGGGATTCTGAACGCCTTTTGTCGCGTCGTTATCCGGCTCGAAATCGTCGGCAGTGTCACGATCGGACTGTCCGTCGCGTCTGAGCAACTCCCCGCCGGCCAGCGGTCTTCCGAACAGGCGCAGATTCATACCGAGGTCGGAACTTCCGGTGTTGGCCTGGTGAACGGAGACCGCTATCGTGTGGGTCCCGGCATCGAGGTCGCCTAGTAAAAACGTCCTGGTCTCGTCCTCGACGTTGGTTCCGTCAAGATACTGGTAGTGGAGTGCGGGAGTGAAATAGGTGTCCTGGGCCCCATCGCTGATGTTGTTTCGAAACACCTCCACGCCGTCGATGTAAACAAACGCCCCGTCGTCATTGAGGATCTCGATGCCGGCCTGGACCATCGGATCGTCAAGCGTAAACTCGCTGCGGAAATAGGCGGTGTGTCGGCTGCCGCTGGACGGCGTGCCTATGTTCGTCGAAACCCCCAGACCAGGGTAATCGATTGTGCCGTATCCAAGCGTCGCCGGGCCGGACTGCCCGAAAACCGGACCGTTGTACCCTGACCCCGACGGCAGCATCCACGTTGAATTGAAATCCGGGTCGCTGCTCGCCGGATCGGTCGCGTTCAGGGGATGCAGATAGCTCCAGGTGGAGTTGAAGGCGATGGCGTCCTGCTGGGGCTGCGGGTCCCCGCCGCCGACAAGATCGGCTCCGTCCCCGCTCCACTGATCGCCGACGGTGATGCCGGCGAACGATCCGTAGCTTATGTCCATCGCCGCTATCTGGGCCGCGTCGTATCCCCAGACGGCGAAATCCACTATCTCGCCGACGTCGTCGATAATCATCGCCCATCCGGGCTGCTCGACTCCCCAAAGAATGTCGTCGCCCCAGTACTCGTCGCCGGGGTCGTCGGTGCGGTAGAGCACCTGGCCTGCGGCGATGGATGCCGGGAGAGCCCAGACATCGCTGTCCACGCTGTTGATGTCCCCTCCGACGGCGTCATTGACCAGCACTGTCCAGCCGGTGGTGTCGGCGGCGCCGCTCGATACGTTCTGGATTTCCACGAAGTTCGGCGTCCCGGTGTTGATCTCGCTTATGACTATGTCGGCGGCCCCGAACACAAACGAATCGGCCCATGTCGAGTCGTCGAAGTCGACGGCGGTCCAGCCCTCGCTCACGCCCGGGTCGGGCATGTCCGGGGCGTCTCCGGCGGTGGGGACCAGGTATGAGATAGGGGCGTTCTCGCCCACGAGCGTCTCCCACCAGGCGCTGCCGAGATAGATCCCGTAGGAAATGTCGGTGAACTGCTGGGTGTAGTCTTCGTATCCGTGAACCAGCGCACCGCCCGGATCGGACAGCATGACGTCCTCATTCTGTCCCGAATCGTTCGTCGACAGCTTGAAGTTCGTATGGTAGTAGGTTCCGTCGTCGTAGGGATAGTCGGAGTTGTCCTGACCGGATGCGAAGACCAGCAAACGTTCGCCGGGGTAGAGAACAATATCAATTGCCCCGCCGCTGGGGAAGGCCCATTGCTCAAGATCGCCGGCATTGTCAGTCAGATGCCAGCCGGCAAGATCAACGGCGGTGTCGGTCGGATTGTGCAGTTCGATCCAGTCCGGATCGCCTCCGTCGCCGTCGGTGATCGTGTTTTCATTTGAGGCCATGAATTCTGAAATCACAATCGAGCCGCTTAGAAGCAGGCGGGGTTCGAGGGTTTCCAGAAGCGGTGCATTACTATAGTTAATACGGGAATTGTCCATATACTCCGACTACCTCACTATTGACAAAGAGATCTGTCCAGACATCAGAGGCGCGCCGCCTCGGCTCACCATATCTCTGCATGGAACTGAAGTTCATTGTACCATAAATACGCATATCGAGCGGAGATATTCTGAGGCGGATTCGGTGTCGTCGGCTGCGACGGCAGCCGAGTATTCGGGACGGTTTGCAACCGCCGGGTCCGGACTATGGACAAGGGGCTTGTAATTGGCCCAATCAGCGCTAGAATTACATGAAAAGTCCGCGAATGTCGCGGGTTGCATGTCGGTTGGGTAATACAGGAGCAAACTATGAGTTGCGGAAAGTGTATCAAGGTGCTTTTGATCCTATTGATTCTTGGGGGGGTGTCGATTCCTTTGGCGAATCTGTTTATGGCCCCGCCCCGCAGCGAGAAGTTGGCGGCCGCCACGGCCGGCGAACCGCTTTTCGCCGAGGTCAGCAGCGTACTGCAGGCCAAGTGCAGCCATTGCCACACAACTGACGCGGGAATGCCGTTCTACGCCGTGCCGCCGGCAAAGGCACTGATGCAGGAGGATGTCGACAACGGTCTGAAGCACCTTGACATGACCGCCGAGTTGGGTCCGAAGGGTAACATACTGTCCGAACCGGCTTTAGCCAAAATAGAGTATTCGATTTCCCAGGACACGATGCCGCCGATGAAGTACGTGGCGCTGCACTGGAACACCGCCCTGTCCGACAACGATGAGAAGTCAATCCTCGACTGGATCAACAAGACCCGGGCCGAACACTACGCCGATTCATCTCTGCCCGAGGACCTCCGCAAAGCGGTCATTCAGCCGCTGCCGAAGACCCATTCCCAGGACGCGGCCAAGGTCGCCCTCGGCAAGAAGCTGTTCAACGACAAACGCCTGTCCAAGGACAACACTATTTCGTGCGCTTCATGTCATGCTATGGACAAGGGCGGCACGGACCAGGAACCCGTCGCCACCGGCGTGGACAAGCAGAAAGGCCCGATCAACTCTCCGACGGTCTTCAACGCAATGTACAACGTCAAGCAGTTCTGGGACGGCCGCGCCAAGGACCTCCAGGACCAGGCCGCCGGTCCGGTCGAAAATCCCATAGAGATGGCCGAAAAGTGGGATAATGTCGTCAAGAAACTCCAGGCCGACACCGCATTCAAGACCGAATTCGAGAAGGTCTACACCGACGGCCTGAGCAAGAAGAACATCACCCACGCGATTGCCGTGTTCGAAGAAACGCTTATCACCCCCAACAGCCGCTTCGACAAGTACCTCGGCGGCGACAAATCGGCGCTGACGACCGACGAAGAGAGCGGATGGCGATTCTTCCAGGACAACGCATGTGCGACCTGCCACTGCGGAAAAGCGATGGGCGGTCAATCGTTCGAGATCATGGGACGCAAGAAGGACTACTTCGCCCTCCGCGGCGGGAAGAAGACCAAAGAGGACAACGGGCTGTTCAACTTCACCAAGAAGGAGTCCGACAAGTACAAGTTCAAGGTCCCCACGCTGCGGAACATCGAGATAACCTTCCCGTACTTCCACGACGCATCGGCCAAGGACCTGCAGACCGCGGTCCAGATGATGGCCGACGTGCAGTCGGGAAAGGCGCTGACCGAAGATCAGACGGTGAAAATCGTGGCGTTCCTGAAAACGCTGACCGGCGAGTTCGAAGGCAAATCGCTGGCTCCGGCAAAAGACAAGCCGGCGCCGACGGAATAAGCGGCGCGTTGAAAATACATGCATTGACCCCGGCGCCAATGGCGTCGGGGTCAATTTTTTTGACGCAGCCCTGAAGTGTCAGCGCCGCTTGCCGTCGACGTATAGTTCCAGCTTGTTCTTGTCCACAAGCACCGCGACGTGACGCCAGAGGCCCGACTTGAGTACGCCGGGATAGTCTTTCTGATAGGGACCTACGATCACGCGGACACTCAGGCCCGGCCAGGTGTCGATCAGGAACCCGTCGCGCTGTCCGGGCGTGAGTTTGTCGAGGATGCGGCCTTTGTCTTTTCCCGCGGGCTTGATCCACATCTCGAACGAGACAGGTACTTTCAAGTCGGCGGATTTGACCTCGACCGCCCCGCCGATCTTCGGAGCCAGGAGACAGTTGACGACGGAATCGCCGCTGATCTTCTCCTTGCGACCACCCCTGGCCAGAGCCTTGATCCGATCGGGTTTGACCAGTCCGCGGAAAATCGTGACCCGCCCGATTTCTCCGGCCAGCTTGTTGCCGCCGGCCTTATCCGACCCGATCTTGAGCGGGAAGTTGTTGACCGGCATCTTCAGACCGCCCCTGGGGATCACATTTGGCGCCGCGGCGTGTTGGTGCGTTGTCTTCGGGGCGACTTGCGGCTTGCAGACCACTACGTCCTTCCTGCGGGCGGCCGGCTGAACTGTCCACTCGACAAGTTCTCCGCCAACGACTTTTCCGCTGATGGTCGTCTTCTTCTCAAGGTGGAGTTTGAAGTCCGCATCCCAATCGCTCGGCCAGGCCGGCAGCAGTAAGATCTTGCCGGCGGCCTCCTGAACGAGCATCCTCTGCAGCGCCGTGCACCCGGCGCCGAAATGATCCAGGTCCGGGCAGGAATCGGGCCCCTGGCTTCCGTACAGCGGGAATCTGCACCGTTTCGACGCGTTGCGGAAGCGATGAACCAAACCGTCCCTGGCCTCGCCTGCATTTCCGGCATAGGCCCAGTGAATCTGGTCCTGCGTCCAGCATCTGTAACCGAAGGCGTTCTTGAGCATTCGGTGCTTCATGGTCCAGTCGACGAGGTCCTTCGTGCCCAGGCCCAGGCCGAAGCATCTAAACGGAAAGACTGGGTACAGTTCGCCGTTCTCAGAGTTCCTTCTGAACTTCCACTCCAGCGCCGGGGCGATTGCTTTCCGACCGTTGATTTCGCGCAAGTGAATCGGGGGTATCTCGGCGCGGAATCTGCGCCATCTCCCGCGATCTGCGGCGGTTCCTGCGTTTATCGCAAGCAGTTGATCAAGGCAGAACTGCAGACCGGCTACGTCCGGCGCGGGATTCACGGCGATCCACCAGGTCTCCAGCACCATCGCCGGGTCGAGGCGGATCTTGCCGGCGGGGTCGCGCTGGTAGTGCTTGTCGAAAAACAGCAGCACCTCGCGCGCGAACGGGACGAGCACTTCATCGCGGAACTTCGCGTCGCCGGAGTACTTGACGTACTCGATCATCATCGTCACGGTTTCCAGGCCGCAGGTGAAGTAGTAGCTGTGATAGTAGCCTTTGCCCTTGTTCTCGCCCGGCCTGGTCTTTGGCGGCTTGCCGGACCTGCCGCAGTCCCGCTCCCCTCCGCTCGGTTCGATATTCTCACGGTAGTACGCCCCGTCATGGCCGAACCACGCCTTCGTTATCGCCTTTCGGATCGGCAGGAGATTCCAGTAGTAGTCGAAAAACGGCTTCATCAGGTCGCCGTCGCCGCTCATCAGCAGCGGCCAGTACAGAAGCCGCTGGTTCTGGAACGTATATCGCCTGCCCCAGTCGCGCTGGTCTCCGTTGGCCATATCCCGCCCTTTCAGCGGCTGGGTGAACAGGCCTCCGTTGAACTTCGCCTGGATTCGCCCGCGCGACTGGCAGGCCATTATGAAACGAAACACATTGTAGCTCTGTGCGACAATCGCGGCTCCGTCGGGGTCGGTTCGGCGTCCGTTGACCGCGTCGCCGCTTAGTTTCTCCCGTTGGTCGGCCGGCAGCGAGTTGTCCGAGGCGATTATCCAACCCCGGGACCAGAACGCGCGCCACCATTCGCGGTGCGCCGCGAAGTCCTTCTTCACAGCGATCGGCCGGGCGGCCTGCCGCTCGATCGTATCGATCCAGTCGGAGACCTTGGGCGTCTGTTTCGTCAGCGAGTGGATTCGGATGTCGAACCGCTTGCCCTTGCCGGAAAGCTTGCCGGCCGCGAGCTTAAGATTCGGACTCTCCAACAGGTTGCCGAACGTGTTGAAGCGATACGGGTCGGGATACTTGGCTATCATGTGCGGCACGTCGTAGTACTTCAGATCGGCGGCGTACGTGCTGCGATCGCCTACCGCGAAGTACCAGAGAATATTGCCGTTTCGATCGACACGCACATCCTGGGTCGGATTCCTTATCGGAGCCTTCGAGCAGTTGGACTTGCAGTCGTCGATCCGCTTCCAGAACTTCGGGGCCGCGGACACCTCGATTTCCGAAGGCGAGTCGATCTCCACGTGATATGCCGGTCGGTTGGCGTCGGCCCAGACGCGAATCCTCACGCCGTCGGCCTCTATGATGACCGAAGCTGTGTCCAGGTCGAGCGTCTGGCGGAACTTCCTGCCGTTTGCGAACGGATTGGGCGAAAGGGATATCCGCACCGCTCCGGTCTTAAAGATGTCGCCGTTGTAGTTGAACGCATCGTTCTTGGCCAGCAGCAGATGCAGATCGCCGTCTTCGATCGCGCATACGCTCGCGGCGATATCGCCGTTGCCCAGCGGCATCTGACCTGTATTGTCCTTCGACGGACTGCTCCAGACAACATTGTAGCGGGCCATCGATTCGGCGGCGGCGCCCGAAACAAGCATGGTCACAGCAGCCCACAGCAGTAGAATCCTCGCGCATCTCATGTGCGGATACTCCGTAATCTGTAGTATCGAATCAGTTGGCGTCAGATACGCCGGTTAAGATTGAACCTCGCGCTGCAATTCGGGCAGATAAGCTCCAGCCGCAGCGAATCGCCATCCGGCTCGCGTACGAACGCCACGTGGAAACCGTTATCGTAACCGCATTGCGGGCAGGCGTGCAGTTCCTCGGCTACTTCTATGGGTTCGGCTCTCGCGTCGTCAGCGGACATTATGCGTCTCCCTTAGTGATAATCATTCCCGCTCCACTGGAGCATCATGCTGTTCGACAGCGGCGGCGCCGTCCTCGACCATGACCGGGGCGGCTGCACGGCCCATACCGAGCATCGGCAGGAGCATTCCAGTGATCGGAGAACTGCCTTTCATGCTCGCGGTAACGGTGACTTTCGCGCCGTCGGCGACAGCTTTTATGGACTTGATGAAGTCGGCCATCGGTTTCATCATCGGCATCATCTTGACCATGTTGGCGGTTTCCTCGCGTCCCTTGGCCATGTGTCCGTCGAACTCCTTGACCGCCTGTGCGACGCGATCTGCGTCGGAGCCTTTGGCCACTATCTTGAAAGTATGCACATCCTTTACGACCTTCGATGACAGCGTCATGGTGTCGAACGGCGCCAGCAGCGACTCGGCGCGGTAGGTGTCCGACATTTTGGCGGCCGCCCAGATCGGCGAGTTGGTGTCTGCAGTCTTGATAAGCTTGCCCATATCGCTGTCGGCGGTTAGAGCGCCCTTGCCGGTTTTGACCGCGGCGATCATCTGGGCCACGGGCTTGGGCGCCCTGCGGGGTCCGGCGACCATCACGATGCGATCGGACGACGGGAGGAAGATCGAAACTTCGCTTTCCAGCTTGAACACTTCGGTGTTCTCTATGGTCTCGATCTTCGTGCGTCCGACCTGAAGCAGCAGTTCCCTGAGGGCCTTGACATTGTAACGCCCGCGGGCGATCACCACTACGAAACCGTTGTCTTCGCCTACGTTGTCGGCGACGCCGATGCTGATCGAATCGATGCGGACATTGCCGATTCGCCCGGCGCCCATTACGACCATCGAGGTCAGTTGCGGCAGGAAGGTTTTGGGGTCCTGACCGTTCATGTTTCCGGCGGCCTTGAGAACCTTGAGGATGTCGACCGGCTTGCCCGGCGGCACGATCGCCTGCCCGACGACTCCGCAACCGGCCGGCATGAGATGAACATCCTTCATGCGTTCCCTGGGCGACAGGCCGGGACGTTTGTACGGCTTGCCCTCGATCGCGGCGATTGCGGCCGCTGCGTACTCGGCCTCGAACAGCGCCTTGGATTTGAGCAGCGGCGCCAGTGCGGTCAGACCGTCGCGTTTCTTCAGTTCCCCGAGGGTGCGAATCGCCATAAGGCGCCGAACGGCCGGACCCTGGAGGTTGGCGTAAAGCTCGCCGATAAGATTCTGAACGCGAGCTGCCTTCTCGGGTTTGCCTTGCGCGTCGCGTGCGGCTTTCTCCAGATGAGGCATCGCGTCCAGGCCGATCGACTTGATCTTGGACGCCGCGGCGGCGGCTTTGCCTTCATCGTCGCCGATGAGGTCCTTGACCAGCCCGGCGGCGGCATCCGCATCGACGCCGGCGAGTTCGGCCTTCATCGCCGGGACAGTAACCGCCACGCTCTGCAGAGCCCAGTAGGAATTAGTGTCCACGTAGTCGAGCAGATCGTTGCCTCCGCCTCCGCCCATAAGCAGCATCATCAACATCATCGGACCGGTTGCCATCATGATTCTATCCTTTCAAGATAACGGAACAGCACAGTACGGCATTCTCCCCCAGCCCCCCCCCGCCGGTCAAGCCGATAACTTCGTCTGCACGCCACAGCGCGGATAATTCTTAGCAACAAGCTTCCGCTGCGTCCCGGCTGGGTGGATTTCGACACAGAGACTCAGAGGCTCAGAGAACGGCGAGGACGGCAACGACAGGGGCTTTGCCAACGGCAACGACAAGAGACACCAGAGAGACAGAGAACGGCTGGCGACTGGCCTCTTGCCGTTCTCTGCTTCTCTGTTGTCTTCTGTCGTTGCCGTAGCAGAAGATCTTTGCCGTTTGACGTTCTCTGAGCCTCTGAGTCTCTGTGTCGAAATCCACCCAGCCGGGACGCAGCGGGACCTTGTCGCCAGGATTCGGCGCACACATATTACTTGATCTCGCAGACTACGCGGAATCCGGCGTTATGAACTCTTCGCCAACTGGGATACGCCAGCCTGAACGCCGATCGACACCTGGCTGGCCTGTCGCCCCACGACCCGCCGCGGACGACGCGTCGCCCGGACGCGGGAGCGGCCCAGTGCGTCGAGTACCGGCGGCGGACTGTCCGGGTCCACTCGGCGGCGTTTCCATGCATATCGAACAGTCCCCACGGGTTGGGTTTGTATCGCCCCACCCGACTGGTCGCAACCGATCGGTCGTCGAAATTCGGATCGCAGATTATGTCGCCGCCATACTCCCCGGAAAGAACTGCGCCTTCGCGTTTCTTTCCGTTAAATGCGTTTATGTTCGACTGAAGCCCTCCGGTGGCCTTCGGACTTCGGGCCAGAGACCTATCGGCGACGTTGGCGTATTGCGAGAAGTCCGCATCCGCCGGGCCGAATGAAAACGCCCTGCCTGATCCGGCTCGACAGGCGTACTCCCACTGGGCCTCGGTCGGCAGCGAAAACGAGAGCGATGTCTTGTTCGACAGCCATCTGCAAAACTCGTCGGCCCGATCCGCCGAAACGCGGACGGCGGGTTGCTTGCCGCCGTTCAGCGACAGGCCCGGGCCGTCGCCGCCTGCGAAACGCTTATGGAAGCGCCCGGAATTATGCCTGGGATCGAAACACCGGAATTGCTCGTTGGTGACTTCGAACGCCGCCATCCAGAAGTCCCGAGCGATCTTCCGCGATAGCAAAGGCCTCTCGTCAGGAGCCCCGTCTGACGAACCCATAACAAACTCACCGGCCGGTATTCGCACGAGCGTCATCGTCACCCCGCCGCCGAGACCAACCGTTCTCTCAAACGCTCCGCCCGCCTTCTGACGACGCTGCGCTTCGGCTGCGTTGAAAGGCCAACCGGCGATTTTCGGGGGATTGGCAATCGGCTCCTTAGCTTGAGCCGGCTTCACAGGCTTGATCGCCGCAATCGTCGGGGGCAGGAGTTTCTCGGGATCGTCTTTTGGGCCGCCGTACAGTTTAGCCAGTTCGTATCGCCGCCGATCGGCCTTTCCCGGAACCTCGCCCAAGTCGCCCCAGGTCCCGTGACACGGACCGTTCAGGTCGATCCACGTTATGATTCGATCCCAGGCTTCGGCATCGAGCCGCACGTTGTGATGGCCCTTTCGGAGCATCTGGACGAGTTCGCTGGTGTCGGCGTGATACTCCCCGGGCGCCAGCATCTCAACGTCATCCTCGACGTTAACTCGCCGGATGTAAGGCAGCAGCGCCTCGTAGGCCGGCGTGTATCGAATGGCGCTGCCGCCCCATGCCTTCTTGAGCGACGAATGCAGCCGCCCGGCTGAAAGGCGCGTAAGCGGTCGTCCCCGATAGTCCTTGACCAGCCGCTCCGAACGCAAATCGGGAATACTTCGCCCATCTTTCCTGGGCGAGCCGTTGTGACACGCGGTGCAGTACTTCGTGACAGCCGGCTGCACGTCCCGTTCGAAGTCGAGTCCTCGAGGCGGCCCGAACCACTGCTTGAGGTCCGAAGGGGCCTTTCTTGACGCGATATCGCGGCCGGAGCGAGGCGCCTCTCTGGATTCTTCGTGGCACCCGACACATGATACGACTTCGCCGGGCATCGCGGTCAGCCAGCTTCGCATCAGTTGAATCGCCTGTCCTTCGGAATCCAGCGGCTGGATGCACACCGGCGTACCGGCGGGTATCTTAAACGACGCCGAACCGTCTTCATACACAGGCGCGGTGCCCAGGATTCGCATGACCTCCCAGGGTCCGCCGCTTCCGATCTTGTCCGGACCGGCAAGGCCCGGGAAACCGTAGTGGTACGATACGATCCGCAATCGCTTGACGGTACCGCGCGGGACGCCGGCAAGCCCCCCGGCGGCGTAGATATTCTGGATGGTGCAGATCGCGTCGTCCCGCGTCAGATCAACTCTGTCGGGAATCGCCGGCGGCGTGGGGGTCTTGCCAAGCGGTATCGGCTCGAACAGGTCGAATCCGTCCAGGGCGTACAGCGGCGTTATGTTGTCGAAAACATCGGCCAGGCAGATCCGCCACGGCGCCTTGGGCGACAACTGGGCCGAGACGATGAAGTACTTGTCGCTCAACGGATAGGGATGCAGGAATTTCGGCCAGACCCTGTCGACGAGATTGTCGCGGATTATCGGCTTTACCTCCTTGCCGCGCGCACCTATGAGTTGGACGATCCCTTCGGCCCGGCGCGACCCCTTTTTCAGATCGATCAGTGCCAGATGTCCCATTCGCGGGACGCCGTGATATCCGGAAACGATCGCCACTATCTTGTTGGGCGCCCCGGGCACGCCGCGCGGGAAGTAGAGCGAGTTGGGCCAGTACGAATTGCTCCCGTACAGGGCTCTCTGCCCCGTCCCGTCGGGATTCATGACCATAAGCGGCCTGAGGTACATGTGCATCGGACCGGTGTAGTCCCATCGGCTGAAAACGACCTGTCCGCTGGGAAGAACAGCCGGATGCAGGTCGAGGTCCTGATCGAAACACAACTGGCGAACGCCGCTTCCGTCGGACTTCATCTGGTAGATCGCGCAGGCCCGCTGTTGACCGTGCCAGCATGGAACCGCGTGCCAGGAGGCCGTCGATGCGAAGACGATCCGCCCGTCGGGCAGGTAACACGCGTCGAAGCTGTCGACGCCCTGGGGGCTCTTTGAGACTTGCCTTGGTCGACCGCCGCTTGCGGAGATCTCGAATATCTCCCATGTCTTGTCCGCCGGCATGGTGAACAGCATCTTCTCGGCCTCGAAGTGAAGATCGATCTCGCCGACATACTCGCCTTTTCCGGGACGATAGAGCGTCGTGAGCTTGCCGGTCGGGCCGACTGGAGAAAGCACCGCGATCTCGTTGTCGTAACCGTGGGTCTTGATCCCCGAATTGCACTTGTGATTCACCGGCAGACCGAGTTGTCCGGATCGGCGTTTCAGCAGAATGAGCTTGTCGAAATCAAGAAGCGGATTGGACAACAGGGCCTCGTTGCGGACCCGTATGAGCTTTCCCAGGAGCCTCTGAACTGCCGCAACCGGCGGCTTTTTCTTTCCCAGAAGGGTTGTTCTCATGGAGATAAGCTTGTCCAGAACCGCCAGATGTTCGCCGCGGGAAGGGTCCTTCGCTCCAAATGACTTCGCCTGGTCCGCTATCGCCAGACGCAGGGCCTGCACATCGAAACTCTTGAGTTGATCTAACGGATTGACATGGCGCCAACGCGCACCCTGCGCCGTCGGACATGGAGAAACAACCAACACGACCGCAACAACAATCGCGACAATCGCCCCAATCCCAAACCGGCTGATCACTCTTTCGTGACTGTCGGTGGCGATGTCAGCCATAGGCTTTTCACCGTGCGGCGTTATTGCGGACTACTTGGCCGCCTTGTAGGTGACGTTAACCAACTCGCCCGGAGTGAGCTCCAGTTCCTGCGGAACGTTGATCTTCACCGGCAGGCCCCACTCGGGAACGTCCGGATCGCGCAGTTGGCGACTCGGAATGGACTCGATCTGGGGACCGATCTTGGCGATTACGGTTTCGGCTCCTCGGATCGGCACCGTTCTGACCTGTATCCCCACCGGCGAATCCTCTTCGAGGTGAACGCGATGAGGCTGCCTGACATAGCTCACGATGTACATGCTGTCGGGATTGGCGATCCTCATAATAACTTCGCCTGCCCGGACGGACTGCCCCGGTCTGCGGTAGACCTCCATAATCGTCCCGGTCTCCGCCACAAGCGCCGGATCGACCCGGATCTCCAGCGATTGGCGCTGAATAACGGCCTCATTGAGCCTGGCCTTCTGGGCCGCGACGGCGGCTTCGATCGGCTTGAGAAACACGTCGACCTCCTTCTGGATCGAATCGGCGATCGACTCCTTGTCGCCGCGGGCCTCTCTCAGAGCGTCCTCCTCGCGGACCATCTTGTCGTATGCATCCATTCTGGCCTGGGCTTTGACTTCCAAAGACCTGGCCTCAGCGAGGGCCTTGACCTGTTCGGAGATCTCCTTCTTCAGGACATCGTGCCGCAACTGGGTGTCGGAAAGAACATAGGGAGTCTCGAGCTTCCTGGCGACGAGATCCTTGACGATCTCAAGCTTCTCGGCTCTCCGCTTCAGACCGATCTTGTTGGATTCAAGCAGTATCGTTCGATCGGCGACATCGAGCTTCATGCTCTCCAGATCGACCGCGAGTCTTCTGGCGTCGTCCAGGAGCGACTGGCGCCTGTCGGATCTCTCGGACTTTCTTTCGGCCAGGTCGAGCTTGATCTGGGCGTTAGTCGCCGCCAGTTGGGAGCTTATCTGCTTGCCCTCGGCTTCGAGCGTTGCGATAGTCGCGGCAATCGCCGTGTCGTCGAACTTGCAGACGAGTTGCCCGGCCTTGACCGGATCGAACATATCCCACTGTTTGCTCAATCCCGGGACGGCTACAAGCGTTCCGTCTACGGGGCTTACGATATCGACCCGCAGGGCCTTGACGGCTCCGATGCCGTTGGGCAGCTCCATGTGCAGGCCCCACAGATACGTAACGGCGTATATCCCGCACAAGAACACCACAACCGGTATCAACTGGTATCGCATCTGCCGCAGATGCTCTTTCAAAGGCGTTCGAATCTTATTTGGGGTCACAGCCATTGCTAAATCTCCGACTCGTCTTGTCTATAGTACAGCGACGCCTGGGACACCGCTTCGGCTCCGTTCAGTTCGCCCAGCAGTTCCCGGCTTCGTCCCGGATCGCGAAGCAGCAAACGGTACGTGAGGTCCAGCCCCTCTTCCGGTCCGTCTCTCTGGCTGGCCAACTGCACCCGTGCGCTGTGGCGTGAAAGTATCGACCTGAGAGCCCCCAGCGTGGCGACCTGTCCCTTCCAGTGCACCGACAGGACCACGTCGTAGCGGTGTCTGGTGCCGTAGGAAATGAACCGCAGGTACATGAACACCAGCGCCACGACGATGCAGCCCATAATCGCGGTGCTGAATCGCATGGTTCCGACGGCCATTCCCTGCACGATCGCCCATAATATGAAGACGGTGTCCCGCGTGTCCTTCAGGACGTTCCTGAATCGGACAACGGCGAATACCGCCAGGAGTCCGAAGGCAATCGCAACATTGCCGGACATCAGTATCATCACCAGCGCCACGATAAGCGGCATCACGGCTATCGAGGTGACGTACATCCGCGAATACGACAGGCTGACATGCGTCATCATGTAGACCCAGCCGATAACCTGTCCTATGCAGAACGCCAACACCAGCACCAGCAGAGCGGTTTCCGGACCATAGGTCGTTCCGCCGAAATCTCCGCTGACGAATATTCTCGCCCAATCGTTCATCCAATAACCTCTTGATAGCTGGGGCTCATCAACAACTCGTATCGATGGAGCGCCTCAATACACGTAACGTATTTTGCAAACGGTCCGCGTTCAAGATCAAACACCCTCACCATCTGACGCAGCCAGGTCGGAAAAGCGTCGGTGAACTTGATCTCCAGGATCACCCCGGCCACGGGAACCGGACGTATCGCCATCTCGCTCATCTTGAACGCGCCGCGATAGACCGCCGTCTTCAGTTCGCGATCGAACGTGACGCGAACGGAGTTATCGTTGGGAGTCACATACGCCTCCCGCATGTACGACACCAGGACCTTCCCGCAGGCGTTGAGCATGCTCTGAAGCGAGCAGAAACGCTGGAGAGGTCCGTAGGCATTGACGTCATCCTTGGCTAAATCGCTGGGGTGAGGCCAGCGTCCGGCCAGCAGGTTCTGCCCCGAACTTCGCTTGACCCCCGCACGCTGCTTGAGGATAACGTCGGTGTGACGCGCCTTGATCTCAAAGAAAATCGGAGAATTCGGCTTTTCGTTGTAGAACCGGGCTCGCAGTTTGAAGCGATTCTTGTGCCCGTGCGTCGTGGAACGGTAAAGAGCGTAATTTCCGTTATCAAGATAGACGCTGTGCACCGGATACTGGTTGCCGTTCCTTGGGTCGGCGTGTTCGTCAGTGACGAGATATCCCCTTAGGAAATCTCTGACAGCTTGCGCAGTCCTCTCCTGAATCAAATACTTCAATTCAAAACGGCTGCTCTGCATTTTGTGATGAAACGTACCCAAAAAGGCAACCTCATCGTTAGCGTGACGGTTCGCTGCGGCCTTCAAAGCCCAAGCGGCCTAACGAAAAGCCGACAACAGGGAGTTCGATCTTCATGGTAAAGATCTTTACTTATTCTACTCCAGACCCGCGATTCAGTCAATGAAAGATCGCAATAATATACGCGACAAAAGGTCTGTAAGTTACTGCGAATTAGTAACATTGCGCAAAATCGATATCTGCATGGCGTTGCTCCGCACCGACGCCGCTGAGGTGTAGTTCAAACCACAGCGAACTCTTGTGTCAGGCCGTGCGGTAGTCTATCATTAGTAGGTGGATTCGGCGTTCGTAATCTCCGGCACATTCAGGATTACACAGGGCAGAATAAATCATGGATATTCAAGAACTTATACAAACGATCCAGACTCATCATCCCGAGGAGTTGACTGACCGGCAGATCAGGGAAATCCAGGAACAACTCCCCAAATCGATCGAACTCCGCGAGGCGATGATGACCGCACTGTCGATCGACCCGTCCGCCGACAAACGGCCTGCTGTGCCGGAAGGATTCGAGAAGATCGCGGCCATGCTGCGAGCACCGGAATCCGGCGATCAGAATAAGCACCCCCTGCTGCATACGGTGATGCTGCTGGCTGTGATCGGCGGCGTGGCGGCGTCGGTGATCATGAACCTGCCCAAAGATAAGGACACTCCCGATCCCCCGACCGCCACTCAACCCGCCGATACCGTCACAACCAAGCCGGTGGAACCGCATGTCGCGACCCGTCCGGCGACCCGACCGACGGAAGTGGCGGCTACGAAACCCGCCGCGCCGGTGAAGAAGCCCGATGACCCGACGACGGCCCCGGCGACGCAGCCGGCGAAGCCGGTGGCCCTTGAGGCGGCGTTCCCGCTGAAATGGATCGACTACGCGCTGCCGGGATCCGACGATCAGTCCGACTGGAGAGCGCACATCGAGAAACTCTTCATCCCCGAGGGCGGCGCGAAGGCTCCGAAGTTCTCACGCGACGGCAAGTACTTCCAAATCAACGGTTCGTACCGGCTCGGAACAGTTCCCGGCCCCGCCAAGCTGCTCCGTCTGGATTTCAGGTCTGCACGCCAATTCGAGTTGGAGTTCGCCAACGGCGACAGCAAAGTCCTGATCGTAATCGAGCCGAGCACGCAGATCAGGATGGTCAGCATCGCAAGGAAAGCCGGCGACGCCAAGCCGAGCGTCATCGACTCCTGCGACGATCACTACAGGTGGCAGAGCTACCGCTGCTACGGCGTTGACATCCGCTGCCAGGACGGGCGGATGATGATATGCAGGGGCGAAGTACCGATCATGAGCGTTGCGATCGACAAACTCCCCACATCCGGAAAGCTCAAATGCTCCTCGACGAATATGAACCTCGCCGAAATCAGGGCCGCCGCGCCGCTGGCGCTTCCGAAGAAGACTGTCGATCCCGCGTCGATCACCAAGACCAGCGCCGCGGCGATGGAATGGACTCTCGATCCGAAGGACAAGAAGATCGAAGAGGTGGAGCTTGCCTCGGACAAGGCGACCGGGGAGACAACGCTGACATCCAAGATCGACCACCTGCACGCCAAGGCCTCGTTCGCCGTCGACATCGCGCCGTCGATCGGCGTCGAGCTTACGATTCACGTCGCCAAATTCCATCCGACAACGGTAGTATCGGTGCAGTCCGAAGCCGGCGGCGACTATATTCGCTTCGATCGGGAGGGCGACCTGTTCGTCATCCAAACGGGCGATCGCGGGAGGAAGGCACTGGCAATCGCCGAAGGTCAAACGGTCGGCAAGGAGTTCTGGATTCGCATTCGCACCGCCGGGGATTTCTGGGGAATATGGCTGAGCCCCGATTCCAAACGGTGGTGGCGAAAGCTCAGCGGCCAGAGCACAAACAAGATCAAACAGGTCAGATTCGGGATCGAACTGCCCGGCGCCAAGAAGAAGGATCAGGGTCCCCGCAACACAACGATCGGCGAGATAACGATTCGCAGATTCCAAGCATTCGCCAAACTCGCCGACCCGAAACTCGTGGCGAAGATCCTGAAATCCATGCCCGACAAACTCCTGGAAAACTACCACAGATCCAAGATCATGGCGCCCCTGGCCGAATTGGCCGACAAGAACGTCTCGAAACGGCGGTGGACCATGGCGTGCAACGCCGTGATCGCTTCACGGGCGGTGCACTGGAATGCCCGCAGCGGCGCCATGCGCGATCTGCTGCTGGACGCGATCGCGCTCGGCACGCCGGACGACACCCCGAAGATACTCGCGGCGATCGACGAACTGTCCGAAATCGGATGGCAGACCGGCGAACTGGGCCGAATCCAGCATGAGGCCTACACGGAACTGGCCAGGCGCCTGCTGGAGTCCGGGAAACCCGAATCGGTCGGCGATATCCTCAGCGCATCGTACCTGTCGCCCATAGGACGGACCAAGTCGCTTGTCGTAGCTCCGAAACTGCTGAGGATCCGTCTGCAGGATCTTATCGCTCGCGGACAGTGGGAGACTGTACGCCGCGAGGCTATGCGTGCGATCTATCACGCCGGGAGCACCAATTCCTGGGAGGACAGGCACATCCTTGCGTTCACGAAGTGGGCGCTGTCCGAGGCCCGCTCGCATATGACGATCAAGGCCGATCCCAAGACATCCGAAACCCCTACGGCTATGCGCCACTCACTCGTTGTCAACGACGATCGCGAAATGCTCAACACGCTTGGCGAATTCATGTTCCTGGTCAAAGGCAAGCATTACAAGGACGCCTGCAAGAGGATCACCTCCCGCAGTCTGTCTGACGATCTGGTTTCGCTGGGCGACGAGGAGGATCTGCTTCAGTCCAGTCATTTCCGCGTGCGGGAGGTCATTCGCTCCACTCCCGAACTGCGGGAGGTCCTGGCCCGCGATTACACCGAAATCGGCATGATCCGTCTTGAGCGCGCCCGGCGGCAAAACGACCTGGCGGGATTGAAGTCCCTGGCGGTTCAGTTCTACGGGACATCTCCGGGGTTCGGCGCCATGCACGTGCTGGCCGATCGGGATCTGTCAAACGGGAACTTCTGGGGAGCGGCCGGTCGATACAAGATGCTGTCCGAAGAGGAAGGCTACGAAAAGCGGAGCGATGCGGCCGCGAAATTCCGCCTGGCCTCGGCGATGCTCGGGCGCCTTGCCGGCAAGCCCGCGGACAAACCCATCGCCCTGCCCGGCGGGACGTTCACCGCCGCTGAATTCGAGAAGATGGTCACCTCCCTGGCCGCCAATCGCAAGGCCAGGCCGCTTGCCGGATCGAACAACAAGCCTTTTCCGGCGCCCGAGCCGCGAGGATCCAAGGCCAGGCTGCACAACCTTGGGCAGATAGGCGGCGAGCAACTCCCCGGCAGGAGCCCTGCTGTTGAACCGGCGGCCTTCACCTTCGACTCACAGCGAATGATAATCAGCTTCGCCGACAAGCTCATCGCGATCGACGGAAACTCGCGAAAGATCGTGTGGTTCCACGAGCCCGACAGCAGGCAGCGCGGCGGACGCAAACGCAATCGCCGCGGCAAGACGCTGCTCGCCCTGTCGGCTCGCCCCCTGCAGATCGGCGACAAGACGTTCATCAGGCACGGTTCGACCGGACGCCCGCTGACGTGCCTGGACACCAAGACCGGCAAGCCGATCTGGTCCAAGAGCTACGATCACTACGTGCTGTCGGATCCGATCCTGATCGGTTCGTGGGTCTCGGTGATCACCGCATCGCACGACTCGTCGTCGGCCAGTCTCCAATTGCACCGCGTTTCTCCCGAGACCGGCGAATCGTCCCTGTCGTCTCCTTTGGTGCGGACCAGGGACCTGCCGCCCACTATGGGACGCGCCGCGATCGTAGGCGACGCGGTCATCTTCCGGGCCGAGGGATGCCTGGTCAACTGCAGCACTCGCGGAACGATCCGATGGGCCAAGCGAGTGCCGTTTGTTCCCGCTGAAGTGCTGCCCGATCTTCACGCCGACTCTCCGCTGGAGAACATGATCGTTCGAAACGAGAACGTTATTTTCTCTCTGCCGGGCTGCCCTTACGTCATGTGCGTGTCGGCCCGGAGCGGCCGGACTCTTTGGTCCCTGGCCAGGGGCGAGTCGACCAGGGTAATGGGACTTCACGCCGACAGCCTCATCGTCGCGGAGTCCGACAGGATACTCGGCGTCAACCCCGACACCGGTAAAGTGAAATGGCGGTCCAAGATCACTGATACGATGACTGTCGCGACGACCGCCGGAAAGGACTCGCTGCTGACGGTCGGCCTTGCCAAACCCAAGACCGGCCAGCACGGAACGGCGCCGCATAACGGTCGATTCCTGCGTTGGATATCGGCCCGCAACGGCGATGTCGTCAAAGAGATTCCCGTCCATGGCGACGAATCGCTGTACGGCGCGATCCAGATCGCCAGCGACGGGAAACGAGTATTCGGCCTGTCGAACTACGAGCAGAACAAGCTGCCGAAGATATTCATGATAGACATCGAGAATTGATCGGGCGGACCGGACATGAAAACGCCGCGCCGGAGGAAACCGGCGCGGCGTTCGATTGTCAGTTCGGCGAACTTACCAGAGTCCGCGGACCAATCGCTGATTGAGATAATCGGCGAACAGTTCGGCCATGTCGCGGGAAGTGTCGCACACCAGCAGTTCGCATCGGTTGGCGTTTGCGATCTTCTCCAGCCGTCCGTTGAATTGGGCCATCGCCTCGAGGTAGGCCTTTCTGGTGTCTTCGGGGCGAGCGTCGATCTCCCGATCGTCCTCTAATCCGACAAACCGGATCGTGCCGGGCATGTCGAATTCGATTTCGTCATTGTGCAGAACCTGCATGAGAACGACCTCATGATCGTCGTATCGCAGTCTCTGCACGGCGGCGTTCAGATCGTCGAGGTCCGCGAAGAAATCGCTGAGTATTACGACGATGGCGCGTCGTCCCGCCCGGGCGGCCAGGTCCATCAGCGCCGGTCCGATATGCGTCTTCTTGACCGGTTCGATTTCGTCGAGCATCTCGCTCATGTTGATCAGTTGGGCCAGCGAATTCGACGGGGCCAGCGAGTTGACGACCTTCTCATCAAACGCCGTCAGCGAGACCCTGTCGGACTGTTCGACTATCAGGTTCGCCAGCGTGACGGCCATTCGCGCCGCGTACAGCAGCTTCTGGGTGTCGCCCTGGCCGTATCGCATCGAAGCCGACACGTCCAGCATGAGGTGGCAGACAAGGTTGGTGTCCATCTCGTACTGCTTGATCAGGTATTTCTTGTGGCGGTAATACACCTTCCAGTCAAGGTGCCGCACGTCGTCGCCCGGCACGTAGTCGCGGTGCCCGGCGAATTCGACCGCAAAACCGTGGAACGGCGATCGGTGGGCGCCGGCCAGCGTGCCTTCAACCAACTGGTTGGGCTCGAACTTGATGCGCGAGATGCGCGTCAGCACCTCCGGCCGAATGTATTTGCTCATGAAAGCCATAGATTTTCCTGCCGCCTCTCTAGCTCGGCTCCCTGCCGGAGCCGCCAAAAATCCTTGAATCTGCAATTACGCCGCCGCCTCAGGCGGTCGGTCTGGCGAACTTCTGGTCCGACGGGATCTCTTTTTGAAGCATTTTGATAATGTCTTCGCTGGTGATCCCGGAAGTAATTCCGCTGTAGTTCGGCGATATCCTGTGTCTGAGGCACGAGTCGACGATCCAGTTGATGTCTTCGACTGTCGCTTCGTATCGGCCGTGAATAAGGGCTCGGGCCTTGGAGCAGTTGATCAGGGCCAGAACGCCGCGCGGGCCGGCGCCCCAGTTGATCCATTTGGTGATCTCTTCAAGCGACTTCGGCGCCGCGGCGTCCTTGGGGCCGGCGGGCCTCGACGCGCGAGACAGCGACCAGGCGTATCCGATCAACTGTTCGCTTGCCGGCATTCGCGTCACAAGCTTCTGGGCTTCGAGCATGTCGTCGGCCTGCAGAACCGGCTTGATCGCGTTAAGCGCCCTTTCGCCGATGGACCCGGTGCTGACATCGCGGACAATGTCCCATTCCTCGCGCAGCGACGGGTAATCGACCTTGATGTACAGCAGGAACCTGTCCAACTGGACCTGCGGCAGCGGATAGGTGCCTTCCTGCTCCAGGGGGTTCTGCGTGGCCAGGACGAAGAACGGATCGGGCAGAGGATAGGTCTCGCCGCCGGCGGAGACCTTTCGCTCCTCCATGGCCTCAAGCATGGACGCCTGGGTCTTGGGAGGAGTACGGTTAATCTCGTCGGCGAGCACTATGTTGGCGAAGATCGGACCCTTGAGGAACTTGTATCCGAGTTCCTGTGTTACCGGGTCCTTCTGCAGGACGTCGGTGCCGGTGATGTCCGAAGGCATCAGGTCCGGGGTGAACTGGATGCGGTGGAACGTCAGGTTCATCGCCTGGGCCAGCGAGTGGACCATGAGGGTCTTGGCGACGCCGGGAACGCCTTCCAGCAGCGCGTGTCCCCGGCCGAGCATGGCCACGACCATCTGTTCGATGACGTCTTCCTGGCCTACGATGACCTTGGAGACTTCCGCCATCAGGTTCTTGTAGTATTCGGGCCATTTCCCGACTGCGGCGGTGTCGTTTGCTTCTACAGTTTTGTTCTCATCAACCATATTCTCATTCCTGTCCTGTTGGAGCGTTGCTCGGAACTTCTGGGCAATGCTCCGCACATTTATGTACGTTTCGCATCAGCAAGCCGCCAAAGCCCGCCTTACGCAGTCGGCACTGAATACTCCTTGTCCGCCGGAACCTGCTCCAGCAGCATGTCGATGATCTCTTCGCTGGTGATGCCCGAAGCCAGGGCCGCGTAGTTCGGTCCGATCCTGTGCCGCAGCGATGGGCCTATCACCCAGTTGACGTCCTCCATCGAGGCGTGGTAGCGCCCGTGAATGAGCGCCCTGGCCTTGGCGCAGCTAATCAGCGTCAGCACGCCGCGGGGTCCGGCGCCCCAGTTGATCCACCTGGTGATCGAGTCGGGCGCGTCGCTTCCGGCCTTGTGGTGGCTCCAGGCGTCGGCTCCGGGTCGGGAGGCCCGCACCAGCGACATCGCGTATCCCACAACCTGATCGGAAACCGGAACGCGGAGAACCAGTTCCTGGGCCTTGAGGAGATCATCGGGCTGGAGCACCGGCACGATCGAGTCCAGGGCCTTCATGCCGAGTTCGCCGCCGGTGACCTTTTCGGCGATTTCCCACTCTTCGGAGCCGGAGGGATACTCGACATTGATGTGCAGCAGGAATCTGTCTCGCTGCGCTTCGGGAAGCGGGTAGGTGCCTTCCCGACCGAGCGGGTTCTCCGTCGCCAGCACGAAGAACGGGTTGGGCAGCGCGTAGTTCTCTCCGCCGGCTGACACCATATGCTCCTGCATAGCCTCAAGCATAGCCGCCTGCGTCTTGGGCGGCGTACGGTTGATTTCGTCGGCCAGGACGATATTGGCGAAGATCGGACCCGGCACGAACTTGTAGCTCGGCACGTGCGTGACCGGATCCTCCTGGAGCACGTCGGTGCCTGTGATGTCCGAAGGCATCAGGTCCGGCGTGAACTGGATTCGGTTGAAGGACAAGTGCATCGCCTTGGACAGAGCCAGCACCATAAGGGTCTTGGCGACTCCGGGAACGCCCTCGAGCAGAGCGTGTCCGCGGGCCAGCATCGCCACTGTCATCTGTTCGATCACGTGGTCCTGTCCAACGATCGCCTTGCGCATCTCAGTGCGGAGCGCCCCGTAGGCCGTCTTCCATTTTGCGATCTCGGCTACGTCGTCCTGACTCATAGCAGGTACTGTCGTTTCACTCATTCGGTTTTCTCCAATCAAGTCCGTCCGTCGGCGGAGTTATAGAGTATCCTGGTCCGCTCGGCGTCCAGTTTCCCGCGGTATGCGGGGCAATGCTAATCCTGGTCTTCAAAGTATCGTCTCAAGAGTTCTTCGTAACCCTTGGGTGTCACAGTTTTTCCGCGGGATCGGACCGCGGCGCGAATGGCCTCGGGCAGCGAGGTGAACCAGGCTCGCCCGACGATGGACTTCCCGTCGCCGCGCTTTACGTCGGAGGCGTTGCTGCCGGCCTCGGACTGGCCTTCCTTGATGTCGGTGAATTCGCCGGTCCCGTTCTGCCGTTCGGTGTTGGCGACGGCCTCTCCGTCGCCGCTGCTGGCGCCGCCGGCTTCGCCGGGTCCGGAGCCTTCTCCGACACCCTGGCCCATTCCCTGACCCATGCCCTGACCGGTGCCCTGGCCCATGCCCGAACCCATGCCTGAGCCCATGCCTGAGCCTTGACCTGAGCCCATTCCAGAACCCTCACCTGAACCGGAGCCTTCTCCGGAACCGGAACCTTCGCCCGCCCCGGCCCCTTCGCCGGCGCCAGCGCCTTCTCCAGCCGCCGCCCCAACAGCCGCATCACTTGCTCCGGCGCCGGAAGCGACCATTGCTGCGGTTCCCATAGGTGAACTTGGAACAACGCCTGTGCCGACCGGCGTTCCGCCGCCAGGCATTCCGCCTTGCCCAGCGCCTTGGCCGGCGCCAGCACCCTCACCAGCGCCTTCGCCCGCGCCTTGGCCGGCGCCAGCACCCTCGCCAGCGCCTTGGCCCTCGCCTTGGCCGGCGCCAGCACCCTCGCCAGCGCCTTCGCCAGCGCCTTCGCCGGCGCCAGCACCCTCACCGGCACCTTCGCCCGCACCTTCACCCGCGCCTTCGCCGGCGCCAGCACCCTCACCGGCGCCTTCGCCCGCACCTTCACCGGCTCCAGCACCCTCACCGGCACCTTCGCCCGCACCTTCACCGGCTCCTTCGCCCGCACCTTCACCGGCTCCTTCGCCCGCACCTTCGCCGGCTCCAGCACCCTCGCCAGCGCCTTCGCCCGCGCCTTCTCCGGCACCTTCTCCTTCACCAACTCCTTCGCCTTCGCCGGCTCCTTCACCAGCTCCTTCGCCTTCGCCCAACGTCGAGGCCAGGTCTGCGGCCTCTCGGATAGGCTTGTTGGCGATCTCGCTGCCACCGGTGACGTTTTCGACGGCCTCTCCGGTTTCAGCGAGAGTGTCGGCATGCTCGCTCATAGCTTCTGCGAGTTTCGTGTCGCCGACATCGGGAGCACTTCCAGCCGCGGTGATAATCGCCTCCACGGTAGTCTGCTGCTGCTCGGCGAGTTGCTTGAGCCTTTCGGCTTCCTTCAGGAGCAGTTCAAGATCCTCACGCTTGATTTCCGCGAGGATCCTGGCCCGCTGCAAGTCCCGTGCGCCCTTGGGGTGTGCGTCAGCGGCACGGTGCAGAGCGGCGCCGACCCCCGGGGTGCTGTCAAAAGCCTTGTCACCCAGCGTGTGAGTCTGAGGAGCGGGGGGCTGCTGGGGAGCGTCCAAAAGCTTGTTGACTTCGCCCTGGAGGGCCATGACGCCGGTAAGTTCGATCTTGATCGCATCCATAAGTTCTGCAGCAGTCACGCCCATGACCTTGCGAACCCCGCCGGCCGCGGTGTTCAGGTTCGCGGCGATCTGCCTGGCGGCCTCGGAGTCCTTTTCCTTCTTGCCCATCTCGCGGACAAGCTTGGCTGCCTCCGTAGCGGCGGTCTTAAGGGGCTTTACCGCATCGGGAGCCGTTACGGCAATACCGGCTGCGATCTTCTCGGAAATCTGGCGGACCTTCTCGGTCTCCGCCTTGGGATACTCCAGATCTTCAGCCTTCATCTTGCCGCTCTTGAGTTCTCGAGAAAGGAACCTGCTGGCGGCCGACGCCCGATCGAGCACCTCCGCGGCGCGATTCAATTCGCCCAGGGTCATCCCGAGCGCGTCGAGAAGAGCCCAGCACGATCCTTCTCTGGCTTCTCCGACCGCATGGCGAATCGACCGCCCGGCGGTCTGCAGCTTCCTGGCGGCCTCGGACGACTTGCTCGATATCGCCTCACCGGACGCCTCGACAGCATCGGCGGCGCTCCGGATTCGCGAGACCACGATCTTCGTCAAGTCGCGATCCCCGGCGGAGTCCTTCAGAATCTTGACCACTTCGGCGGCTCCTGCGGCGGTCTTTCCGTTCTGCGAATGCCTGGCCTGCGCCGCGGCGATCTTGTCTCGGATTACCAGGAGCTTCTTGTGCAGGGCCATCAGTTCTTCGGCGGTTCTGTCACGCTCCATCCCGATCTGCTTGTTGAGTTCCTCAAGCAACTGCGCCAGGGCGCCTACGACGCGTCCCTGTTCGCTGACTCCCTGGGTCTTCTCTTTGCCGAAGATCGCCCGCCTGGCGCTTTCCGAGGCGTTTACGCCCATGTCCGCAAGGCGAATGCACTTCTCGCTGGCGCCTACGAGTGCGATTATGGATCGCAGCCCTTCGGTGATCTGTCCCTGGTCGGCGACCCACTGGTCGGTGTTGGCGTCGGTGAATTGCTGGGTGCGAACGGTCTTTAGAAGCGTCTCCTGGCGCTCCAGAAGCTTGACCACCTGCTCCTGGGCCTGGATCAGGGAATCCTGGGAATTGATCTGGAGGGTGGCCATCACCTTTTCGAGACCCGCAATAACGGCTCGCTGCGTTGTCGCGGCCTCGGGGAAGTCGGCTCCGGTAAGCTGCGTAGCGGACTTGGCCATCAACTCGGTGATGGAGGCTTTATCCATAGCGCGAATCGCGTCGGCGGCGAGAGCTCCGAGATCGCCGGACTGATCTGCGGCCGACTTCAGGATCTTGGTGAGACTCAGACTCATCAGGCCGAGGGATTTCTGCGAATGGATCGCCCGGGCCGTGGCGGTTTCGTTATGGTCATTCAACTCGAGAGTCGCCTTGAGAAGAGCCTGCTGACCGAGCGTCAGGGACCTGACCCGCTCGATCAACTCGCCCAGTTGCCGCCTGAGCCGCAGCCGCTCGCGTTCGGCCAGAATTCTCAGCAGGATATGATGCATTTTGGCCTGTGCCTGGCCGTAGACGAGGGTTCTTCTCTTCGGATCGTTGCGTATTCCGTAGGCCTCGGTCAGCAGCGCCACGGCGTCCTTCATCTCGTTGTTGACCAGCGAGCTTGACCGCTTCTGCATCAGCTTGAGATCGTTGTAGAGCGGAAGCCCGTTCATCTTGTTCTCTTCAAGCTGCTTGAGATGGCGCTGCAGCACGCCCTGGAGCAGTTCCTGCATGAGTCTGCGCGCACGTTTCTGGTAGTCGCGCTGACGGGCGATAAGCTGGGCGTCTCTCGCCGCCGGTTGCGCCGAGCCAATCGTCGACAGCATCGACAGCAAACCCGCAACCGCCAGGACTCCCGCAAGAACACAGCACCGGATAGATTGTTTGCGCTTGATCATTTTCCTGCCTCCAACTGGGCGCGGAGTATTTCGTCAAGTTTCTTGTCCATCTCTTCAGTCAGCCGGTCCATGGCTTCCAGGACGCCGGCGTTGTCAGTAATCTCGAATATCCACTTCTCGGACCGCCTGGACTTGCCCTCAAGCTCTCCGCGGAAGTCCTTGACGTCCAGTACGGCGGAAATCTGGTAGCCCTTCTGGAGCTTCAGTGTCGTCTTCTGATCCTTCTGGAGCTTCAGTTTCGTCATGTCAAGCGTGTAGGCTCCGCCGTAGTCCAGACGCTTACCCTTTAGCTTTACCAGAGAGACCGGCGGTTGGTCGATCTGCTCTCCGTCGGCGTCTATGACCGCCAGGTGAAGGGTGATCTCGTCGATAGCGTAGTCGTCGATCGCCCTGTACCTCAGTTCAGGCGCCGCGCCGGGCACAATGTAGCGGCTGAAGCCCATCAAGGCGGCTCGCGGCGGCAGGTCGGCGGCGATGTGCACTACGCCCTTTATCGGGCTTTCAGGCTTCTGGTTCATGCTGTCGACTACATCGATCTCGAACCGCACCATTTCGATAACGCTTGAAAGCGGACTCTTGTCGGCGTCGAACACCAGGGTGTCTCCGCGGGGAGTCAGCTCGAAGCTTTCGACTTCTCCTTCGCCGGTTTCGAATCGGATCGCACCCTTGACGAGCTTCTTGTTGTCGCAGGTCACCACGGGAACAACTCTGGAGCCCTCGACCACGAGCGCCTGGTGCGGATTCTTGGGCTTGGGCGGGACCTTGTCGCGAGCGTATTTCGGCGGCGTAACGTCGTCCAGACTGAGTTTCACGCGAGGGCGCGGCACAAGTTTGAGATATCGCAGGTCCGTCTCAGCGTCGCCCAGGGATACCGAATAGGCCAGTTCGTCGCGGACCATCGCCAGCATTCCGCTGTAAATAGCTGGCACTTCGCCCTTTGGACTCTTTCGCACCAGGTCGATGCTGGTCTCCTGGCCGGTGTTGACCGCCTCAATCCTGATTTCCCCGAGCTTGGGCAGCTTCCCGGCGTCGGAGACGTGCGTTGCGTGGACAACGAAAGTGACCGGCTCGCCCTCGGCCTGCATCGCGTCGGGGGCCGGCGATACGATCTTGATGTTCGTCTGCGTCGGGTATCGGGCTTCAAAAAGCACCATCCGCTTCAGAAAGGCGCCGGTGTATTTCGCGTAAACCACCGCCGGAGTAAGGCAGATCACAACCGTAATCGCGAACATCAGCAGGCGCTTGAGCATCTCCTTGCGGGAGAATCCCTTGAGGAAGTCCAAGTTGGCCGCAGCTTTGCCGGTATTGTCCACAACCGCCTCGCGAAGGCGCTCCGATCCGTACTGCGGACGCTCGTCGTCGGCGAACTGCAGGGCGCCAACGAGATCCGAATGCATGCCGTGCATGTCGTCGACCATCACGGCAAGCGCCGTGTCGGATTCCCGGACCCTCAGAGCCGGCAGGAGATACTTGGCGATCGCCCACAGAGCAATGCCGATTACGCCCAGCAGGACTATCGCACGCTCGATCTTGCCCATGTGGATCCAGAAGTCCAGGCCGAACGCGGCGGCCATCGCCCACAAAACGATGCTCAACGCCGTCGAACCCATCATTCCAAGGCGGACGGTGGAGCGAAACACACGCAGTCGGGCCAGGCCCGAACGAACTTTCGGTAATCGTTTCATTATTGCAGATTCATAAGCTTGCGGGTTAACCATTCGCCCAGCATAAGCGTCAGTCCAAGCAACAGGACCAGCCACGTATTCCAGAGCGGAAGGCGTCGATTACTGTATTCTTCCACATTGCGGTCCCTGACGTCATCGGGCAGGGTCGCCACTTGGTGCAACTCGTACGACTTGCCTCCAGTGTTATCGGCCAGAGCGTGCTGCATGTCGACGTCTCTGACAGCCGACCGCCCTTCGGCGGTTGTCGGAGAAACCTGGAAGGTGGTTTCGACCTCTTCGAGGGTCACCGGGTCCTTGACCAGCAGACGATGCGGCCCGCTGGCGAATACCGGCACGGACGTTTCGTATATGACCTTGTCCCGACTCAGCGGGATGCTGACCAGCGTTTGAACGGCCTTGGCGTCGCCGGAGCCCTGCTGTGCGATGAGCCTGCCCGACAGCGCCCCGGCGGGAAGCTCCAGCGGTTCGTAGTTCCGGTTGTACGCTTCGACGGTTACCCGCACCTTCTGTCCGGCCTGGTAAACGTCGCGGTCGGTCTCTACGCGGAAACGCTTCTGGGAGCCAAGCGCTCGGGACAGTCCCATTCGGTAGATTATCTGCCCCCAGAACTGCGAGTAGTACTTCTCGCCGAACAGACGGCGAAGCCGCCAGGTCTCGTTGAAGGCGAAGTAGACGACCTCGCCCTTTCCGTAGCGCCGCACGGCGATCAGCGGCTGGGGCGTCTTGGCGTCAACGCAGCGGTCCCGCGGGTGCTCGGCGAGGATCGTCGCCAGCGGATGCGGACGCAGACCGGGCTGATACCATTGCAGTTTCCGGAAACTGCTCCAGGCCTGTGCGTTTTCGTAGTCGTTTTCGCCCAGCCGCATGAAGTCGTACTGCTCGGCGCTGGGAGTCAGAGTGAGGTTGTACTGACCGTGGCGCACTCGCAGGCCGGGGCCGGGAACGACCGGGAGCATGTCGGCGATTTTCGTGTCCAGCAGCGCCGACGGCCCGTACCGCGGCCCGGCCAGAACGACCAGTCCGCCGCCGAATCTACGCACGTATTCCTGGAGCATGTCCTGGAAACGCGGCGACATGGTCCTGCCCGGAACGTCGGAGATGAAGATGATGTCGTAGCTGAAGAACTCCTCTCGCGAGCGGACGAGCGTTTCGATGAACAGATCGTTGCCGCGGCGAACGCTGAAGTCGGCCGAATCCAGGTAGGTGCGGAAACCCTCCTTGCCGATCATCGGGTGGCGGTGGAACACTTCCTTGACGAATCGCCATTCCCAGGTCGGTTCGTGCTCGACGAACAGGAGCTTCAGCGACTCGTCGCGGATCATGACGTCCCGCTGGGCGGAGTTGTCGGCCTGCAGGACCTCGCCGTCAAGCGGCTTGACGCGCACCTGAAGGGTGAATCGTCCGGTGAGTTGCGGCTCGTATACGATATCCGCGCTGACCGAATCCGAGTCCAGCCGCGCGACTGCCGACGGGGCGACGCGTTCGAATCGTTCGCCTTCGGCGGCGCCCTCCAGCGTGCCAAGACGCCTGGCCAGCAGTTCGACCTCAACGTCCCGACCGGTCAGCCCGCTTTGCCGCAGAAGGGCCGTCACAGTCGTTTTCTCGCCCTTCTTGAGGACCATCGGGGCCTGGAGCCCCACCGAGAGGTTCGTCGCCTCCGACGGCCCCACGCCGATGGTGTAGATGGGAACGCCCAGTCGTTCGGCCGCGTGCAGCATCGGCTTGCCGCGGTTCTGGTCGAAGTCGCTGACTACAACCACACCGGCCAACAGGCGGCTGCGGCTGCGGCGCCGAAGATCATCCAGCGCCGAACCCAGCGCAGTGACGTTGGCTTTGGCGTCGTTCAACTCGTCGGCGACCTGCTCGACCTTGATCTCGCCTGAATCGAGTTTGGGAATCTGAATCTCACTGACCTGGTCGGGCTTGTTCAGAACATATCCCCGCAGGCGGAACTTCTTGCTGAGTTTGTCCAACAGGCCGAGCTGCTTGCTGCGCAGAGTCGCCTGGACGAGATTCTGTCGGCTGGGAGGATTCTCCTCGTCGAACTTCACGGCGCTGTCGCCCAGAGCCGCCCTCAGGGCCGCTTGAGTCTCATCGGGAATCCCGTCGGCCATGTTCATGCTGTCGGTGCCGTCGAACAGCATCAGCAGCAGTGGTCTGGGGGTCTGCTTGACCTTCATCGCCACTTCCGGCTCGGCGAGTATCCACACGAGCATGCACAGCAGGACCGCACGGAACAGCGCCATGGTGATGCTGGTTGTCTTTTTCTTCAGTCCCTGGTAGTGCAGGTAGAAAACGATCGACAGCACAGCCACCGCCAGGCACGCGAACAGCACCAGCGCCGGGCGCTGGTTAGCCCAGCCGGCGGCGAACTGCACGTTCCAGTCCGTGACCGATTCAAGTTGCTCGATACCAAGGAGTTTTCCGAGCCAATACATCATTGCGTTATCTCCGGCGCAGCAGTCTGATCGGTTCCGTCGGTCGATGCGCCCGCCTTTGGCAGCCCGGCGAGACGCCATCCGGTGAGGAGGACCATCTCCAGCAGGACGCACCCAAGCGTCAGGAGCATAAGGACCCACCAGAAATCGTGCCCTATGTAGGTCTTGCCCGCCAGGCTGATCTTCTCGTCGCCCTGGACCAGGCTTATGCTGGTCTCGGCGATGCTGTCGGGAATGTCGCTGCTGGGTATCGACGCCAGTTCGCTCTCATCGGACAGTCCGTTGACCGCCAGCGACATCGACCATTTTTCCTGTTTCGTTTCGTCGCCGTCCTTGGCGGGGTCCTGCCTCTCGATAGTGTAGACCCCGCGTTTCTGGATCGATCTCAGCAGAAGTCCGAAGCTCTGGGAGCCGAGGGCTTCAACGCCCTGGAGGCGCGGCTCGGCCTTCCCCGGCTCCTTGACGCTGAAGCTGACGCCCTGGTGAGCGGCGGATACCGGTACGGTTATCTCCTTCTCCGGCCCGAACGTGCGGTCCGGAAGCGAGCGGACCAGCAGGGATCTCATAATCCGGTCCAGCAGCAGCACGCCGTTGTCCAGCGCCAGCGTGTTCCACTTGGGCCACATGCCCGAGGTGAGCATGACCACGCGGCCTTTGCCGATCTGGCGTTCGACTACAAAAGGATGACCGTTGTCGTATTTGCCAAGCACTCGGGGCTGGGTCATATTGACAAGATCGTCAACCTCGAATTCCGAATCGTCCCTGGCCAGAGGATTTCGCCACAGGAGCCATTTCGGCGCCATCGCGTCGGCCTTGCGGCGAGCGGCTTGGCGCTGTGCGCTTCCCTGGGCCGACAGCTTTCCGGCGGCCTCCTGCTGACTCCACTTCTTCTGATTCTCGTCGTACTGCGCCATCCATTTTCGCCGCTCTTCGATCCGCTTGCGTTCGGACTCGGAGATCGCTTTCCTGGCGGCCTCAACGTCGGCGACAACCGCCTTGAAGAACTTCGGCGTGTTGAGAATGCTCTCGGTCTCCTGCGGATTGGTGTCCAGATGCAGTGCTCGCCCGACAACGCTGGCCGCGTCCAGGCCGAAGACCTCAAGGCGAGTCTGGTTGGCCTGCGGGATGCGCCCCACGGGAGTTTCGCCCAGCGGTGTCGGCAGTATTCCAGCCCCATCCAGCCAGGCCGTGGCGTTCCACCGCACAGGATCGAACATGCCGCCGGCGGCAAGGAAGATGTTGCCGCCCTGCTCGACGTATTCCCGCAGCATCGACACAGACTCGGGAGTCGGCATCTCCACGCCGCCCAGCACAACCAGACGAGCTTCCTTCAGGTCCTCACGCGTTACTTCGGAGATTGTCCTGAGAACCTGCCGGACAAGCTGCTTGCCGCCGGAACTGCTGCGAGATCCGGAACTTAGCAGCTTTCGGACGCGGGCGGTCTCGCCGTACATGTTCTCGGCGGGGTTCTCGCCGCGGCCGTGTTGGTCGATGAACAGAACGGGGGTCCGGGCAACCACCGGCACGATCAACGCGCGGAAGTCATCCATAACCAGCCCGTCGCCGGGCGTGATCGTCAGCTTAGCCGGTATGAAAAGCGGTTGGCTGCTGGTGCCGGCCTGGAGGAACTTGTGATGGAAGTCCAACTGAAGTTCGTGACCGTCGATGAGCTTGACATCGCGCGAGTCGACTTCTTCGTCGCCTATGGCGAGTTTCACCTGCACGTCGCGGCTCTTGCCTTCGTTGCGTATTACCGCCCGGAACACGGCGGTGGAGTCCGTGTCGGCAATTCCGTGGAGCAGTCTGAAGTCGTCGACCCATGTGTTGGCCTTCTTGGCCGAGTCAACCTGCACGATCTGGATGTCGGATATTCCCTCGAGATAGCTTTCCGCTCCGTCGAGGGACCAGCTCCTTTGCTGGACGTCGCCGATCATCACCACTCGCTTGGTGCGAATCCCCTGAACAAGATCGCACGCCTGCCTGGCCTGCGAAAAACCGTCGGTTATGGCGACGGATCGATCGACGACTTCTATGCGACCGACGGCGTCGAGAGCGTCTTCGGTTGTCCTGTAGACGTCCCGCCAGGCGGCCTCGGAGCAGAGCGGAATAATCGACATCTCCGATCCCGAAGGCAGCGCTTCGATGAACTCCGACGCCTTGGCCTTGGCCCTGGTCAACAGCGACTTGTCGATCTCGGCGTAGCCCATCGACAGGCTGTTGTCTATAACGATAACAGCGTGCATCGGCTGGCTGGTTCCGCCGGCGTCGGCGCCCGCCGACCAGTACGGACGCGACATCGCCAGGACAAAGAGGATAACCACAAGCGTGCGAAGCGCCAGCAGCGCCACATCGCGCAGATGCAGTATGCGTCGGGACCGCTTGATGACTTCGACCAGGAAGTCCATCGGTCCCCAGTAGATTGTGCGGCGCCTTCTGCGGTTCAGCAGGTGGATGATCAACGGTCCGCCCGCCGCGACCAGCGCCGTCAGGAATACGCCCGATAGAAAGCTCATTATTCAGTCAATGCCTTTCGATTTTTCGAGTATCCGTCGCTCGTCGCGGCCCGGCTGGTCTTAGCGGCCAGTCTTACGGGACTTTCGTCTTTCCGGTCCTTATCGGCATCCGATTTCATCGCCAATCGGATCTTCCCGCCGCCAAGTTCGGCGGAGGCTCTTCGGATGCCTCCCCGCCTGCCGGCGCCTTTGCCTTCCTGCAGGATAGGCAGGAACCTGTTGGGGATATTCAGCGTGAAGACCGCCACCGAAGTGCCGAACATCTTGCCGGAAGTCCCGCCGACTCTCTTGCCGCTCCACGAACCGCGATCGGTCGAGCCCGAGGCGCCCTTGCCGGCCTGAGTCTCGACGATGGCCTTGCGTATCAGAGGATACCCGTCCTGCCAGACCTTGCCGCCGACCTGGTACAGCGCCTGGGAAACGTAGAGCATGGTGTACGCGTCGAACGGTATCTGACCCGGCGAAGTCTTCATGCGGGTCTTAATGTCATCCAGAACGCCGTTTATGCTGCGGCGAATCCTGAAGTCCTCGTATTTTCCGAACTCCTGGAGGCATACGGCTCCCGCGGCGGCCATCGCGGTGGTGCCCTGCCCGCCGTTGTAGGTGAACCGTCCGGGGTACCGGGCCTCCTCCTGGCGCCATCCGTAACGGGCGGCGAGATTGTCGGCCTTTCCGCGCTGAGAGCGATAGTAGCCCTGGACCGACTTGATCGCCAGGGCGATGGTGTCCCGGGGGATGTGGATTCCGATGTCCATCGAGCCGCGCAGCGCTTTTGCCTGCATGACAGCCAGCGACAGGTCGTGTCCCCTGTCTTGCCGGGCGCCGACGTAGTCCCAACCGCCGTCCTTGCACTGAACGTCGATTATGAGCTTGACCGCTTTGCGCAGAGTTCGCCCAAGTCGTTTGTCGTTGCTCATGCCGTAGGCCTGCGTCAATACGAACGTCGCCAGACCGTGATTGTACATGTCGCGGCGATTGCCGGTGATGTTGAGCATTCCCGACGGCTTGGCGTTGGCCAGCACGTAGTCCAGGGCCTTTCGCACATTCTCGCGGTACTTGCCGGTTTCGGGGGTGTTGCCGGCCGACAGGAACGCCAGCGCCCCCACCGACACGAGTCCCAAGTCCTGCGTTTCCCAGTTGCCCTCTTTGCCCTGATTGTTCGCCAGCCACATCAAGCCGAGTTCGGCCGCCTGTTCTGAAGCGGTGTTGGTCTCCCACTTCCCTTCCCCGCGAACCGCCGAGGTTGACATGAGAACAGCGGCCGCGGCGATAAGGCACGTTATGGATTTGCCCATATATGTCATCCTTAATCTATGCATCTCCGGAAACACCGGTCAGTCATGCTGCGTGTACTTGACCATTGGGGCCGACTGGTTACAAGAGTTTTTTCCAAACCGATTCGATCCGTCGCTCGGCCGCTCAAGATACACTTATATGGGAAACAACTCCGCCTGATAAGGTCTATTGCAGTCGGTTGAAGAATTTATGAACATTCCCCACTCGCAGTAAGATCACCGGTTTTCCTGGTCTGATCGTCGCCGCCGGCGCCTTGACTACAGGCTCAGAGCATCCAGGAGAAGATCGACTTCAAGGAGGTTCTGATCTTTGCTGTCCGGTTTGTCATCAGACAACACGCCGGGCAGTTGGTGCTCTATTGCGGGTTTGCGAGCCGAGCGCACAGGCGACGACGCGGGAAAGGCGAATTTGTCCACCGGCACGGACGGAGCAGGAAGCAGAGGCTCATGGGACGGCGAGGCTGTCGCCTGCGACTGGGTCACTGAAGTGACCAGTCCGGGGTAGGCGCCTGACTGCGAATCGGCTGCCGCCGGCGCCGGCGAGGGGGCTGGAGATGCTGAAGGCGGGCTGCTTTCGAAATTCGCCCGAAGGATCGCGAAATCGCTCAGACCCACCAACCCGTCGGCGTCGAAGTCAGCGCTCAGATCCGAGCCCCGTATGCCGAATTGGCCGGAGAATATGTCGAGGTCGGCGTCGTCGACAACGCCGTTATCGTCGGCATCGCCTGGGACGGGCGGCGGCTCGATGACCACCTGTTGCGATGAATACGCGTATCTCGTCAGGCCGCCGACCGATATCCGCGCAACTGGGTAATACATCCCGGGCGATAACGTCGAGGTGTCAATATCCTGAGTCTCCGCCAGACCGTTATCGAAAGCCGTTCCGTCCGATGTCGCCGGCAGAGCGGTCGCGGCGAGGTAGTCCGGCGCTGAAGCGTTGTACGGATTGCGGTCGGCGTCGAATCCGAAGCTGATGTCGCACGCGGCGGCTGACTGGTATCTGTAAGCGATCGGTATGCCGTCGCCCTGCTGAACTGTCAGCGGGCCGGGCAGTTCGAGCGGAGCGGCCAGATTCGCCCACTGCGTCCCCGAACGGGGCATGTAGACGCGACTGGCGGCCGACGGATGCCAGCCGCCGAGTTCCGATCGGTCCCCGCCTGCGATTCGACTGTAGTGATAGCCGACCTGCTCCCGCGGCCCGGGCATGTCGTATTCCGGATCGTACCATTCGTCAGCCACATCGCTGGAGAGGCTCTCTGTCCCGTCGTCGACCGGGCCGGTTATGTCTATCGTCCCGTGATACCACAGGTGAACGTTGCTGTGCCCGCCGGAATAGCCCACATCGCTGAACCATCCGCCGTCAAAAACGTCGTCGTTCAGTTCCCGGTCGTACGCTCCGGAGACCGGCTGCCCGTCGGGGTAGTCGCCGGTCCGCCAGTAGTTGTCGGCGAAACGCACGGTGTCCCAGGCGAAGACTCCCGCATCGCCGGAAATCGGATGCGGATCAAGCGTTGTCAGTTGATCGATCCATATACCCTTCTCCGCCAGCCGCTTGGCCGTCGCTGAGACCACCGAGCCGCCGCGACTGTGTCCGATCAGGTGGATCGGAGCCTCGGCGAATTCGCTGGCGGCCAGCCAGTCGGCCGCGTAGTAGCCTACGTCAAGGGTGCTTGTATCGAAATCAAACAGGCCGTCGGTCATGTCCGACCAGTCGATCTTGATGATCGCCTCGCCGCTGTCGACGGTGTCGTAAGTCAGAGCAGGGTCTTTTGCGATGAGATTGTGCCAGTCCGGCTCTTCATCGTCGTCGTTATCCTTGATATACAGCGTATAGACTGCGGGGTCCCCGACGACCCGGTCGGCGACGGCGTCGGCCATTGTGCTGATCCAGCCGGTGGTGTCGGTGTTGTGACCGTGAGTAATAAGGGTTACGCCGTTCAGCAGCAGCCTCGGGGCCAGTTGTTCGAGAATCGGCCGGCGGAACGGTTCCCTCGAAGAAGAACCGCCCCTTAAACTGTATCGATCGACAATGGACATAACCGTGACTCCTGCAGCTCATCCCGGCGCCCGACGGGGCCGGAAACCACAGCAGATTGTATCATGATTTCAAATCTGTGAAAGAACATTCCGCATATTCGATATCGAAGTCCGCGTCCCGGTCGTCGCCGTCACCGGTCACTGGCCGCAAGCCGTTGCCGTTACTGGCCGCTGGCCGTTCTCTGCGGCAAGAGCCGTTGGTCAACCGCAAACTGCTGCAATGCGTCCGCCCTACAGGTCTGGGATATTTTGCACGAAAAGACGACTGGGTGTATAATAGATGCCGAAGAGCAGAACCATTATGAGTACGCGTCAACAACAGAGTATTTCGTCGCTGCGGTATTATCTCTACGACCGCCCGGTTCATCCGGAGTTGTTCGAGATATATCACGATCGCAATTTGATCCGCGGCCGGTACGAAGCCCAGATCTGGGTCACCGGCTGCACGCACGTGATCGGTTTCTTCCGCGACAGGCACGCTATGGTCGAATTGCTGGCAGACGACGAGGCGTCCCTCCCGACCGCCGGGGTCATCAGGCAGATGCCGTTCCGCGGCGAAAAGGCGCACCATCACAGGCGCGCCGGCGGGATCAGCTACATGATGAACTTCCAGGTCGAGCAGATGAGCCCGCTTGTCTACCACAAGACGCATCACGACCTGGCGAAGATAGGCGCCAAACGCGGCCTGTTCGTGCCGTTTCCGACCTGGATGAACCGTCCCCCGCTCACTCCGTTCACGTTTATCGATTACGAAGCGTCCTCCACCGGCCTGCACGTATTCGCATTCCACGCCTTCCCCGACGATCTGACGATAGTCAAGACCCAATCGATCTTCGAACTGATCTGACCCGCTCGCTGCGCGGGGTCTAGCAAAGGAGCTTACCGATGAAGAAGCAACTGGGCATTCTGCTGGCCGGTGTGATGGTCCTCATACCGCTGGCGACAACAGTGTACGCCGTCTACTGGGTAGGCGGCACGCTGGACAAACTCGGCGGCGAACTCACGCCCAACACCACGCTCCCGCCGGGAGTAGGCGCCCTGATCCTCATCGCGGCGGTCTACATCGTCGGCCTGGCGACCCGACTGTGGCTGTTCCGCGCGTTTTGGACGCTCCTTGAAAAACTCATCGCCCGCATGCCGGGGATCAAGATGCTGTACGAATCGCTGCGGGACCTTCTGCAACTGTTCGGCGGAGACGCCGGCAAGATGGGGCAGGTCGTGCAGTACTCCCCGCCCGGATCGAGCATGAAGATGCTCGGCATCCGCACCAACGACCAACCGCCCTACGCCGAGGGGTCGGGCTGCGGACGGACCGTGGCGGTCTATCTGCCGTTCAGCTACATGTTCGGCGGAATAACAGTCTACTGCCGCCCCAACGAAATCGAAGAGATCGACATGCCCGTCGAGCAGTGCATGAGACTCTGCGCCACCGCCTTCGTAGGTCGGGAGGAGTCTTCCGCCCAGGACGCCTGACCGCACATGGCCGATCAGGCGGCCGCCTTGCGTTCGAAGCGCCGCACTCGAGCGGTCCTCTCGGCGGGCGTCAGCAGTCGCCTGCCGACGGCCTCCCGCCACAGAATGTAAGGCGCCGGCGCCGCGGGTCTGGGAATCGATGCGTGATGGAACCACAATGCATTCGTCAAAAGCGTGGAGCGTTTGGGGCCTTCGAGCGGACCGGGCCATGAACCTACGCCGGGGTCTTTCATAAGGGTGTGAGATTCCCTCCCTACTCCGTTTCAAAAAACTTCCTCCGCACAGGGAGCGTAAGTTTCGAATCGCCGCAAAGCAAACGGCGACGGCTTTTCCACCATCCTCCTTCGCTGAAGCTACGGAGGACGAGCGGATGACACGGACCAGCCTGCCGGCAGGCTGCTAGCACTGATGGCTACGACAGGTCGGCCGTTACTGGTCACTGATCGTTCTCTGTGGCACAAGCCGTCGCCGTCGCCTATCCTCATCCGTCGTTATCCGTCGTTGCCGCAGCCGTCGTCGTATGCCGTAACTACATCGGTGCTATCGGTGCTATCCGTGGTAAAAGCCGTTGTTGAAAACAACCCCGCGCTTGAAATGCGTCCGCGGGCCGATGATCATGCCTGACATGAACGCATTGTGCATACAACTCGATATCGCATGGTCGGACCCGCAGGCCAACTGCCGGGCGTTCGAGGATATGCTGTCGGCCGCCGCGCCGCAGCCCGGCGACCTGGCGGTGCTGCCGGAGATGTTTTCGACCGGCTTTTCGATGGACGCGGCCTCACTGGCCGAGCCGCCGGACGGACCTGCCGCCGCTTCGCTGTCTGAAACCGCAAGACGATTCGGAATATACATACTCGCGGGCCTGGCGGCCAGACACGACGACACGTGCCGTAACGAAGCGCTGCTCCTTGCGCCCGACGGCTCGACGACCGGGCGGTATTGGAAGACCCACCCCTTCTCACCGTCAGGCGAGCAGGAGCACTACACCCCCGGCGACCGGGCGGTTGTGCTGCCGGTCGGCGAATTTCAACTGGCGCCGGCGGTCTGCTACGATCTGCGATTCCCCGAACTGTTCCGCAGCGGCGCAGCGGCCGGGGCGAACTTGATAGCCGTAATCGCCAACTGGCCGGCGGTGAGAAGCGAACACTGGTCGCAGCTTCTGATCGCACGAGCAATCGAGAATCAGGCCTATGTCATAGGTGTTAACCGCTGCGGGGCCGACCCGAACCACTCCTACGCCGGACAGAGCGTCATCATAGACCCGCAGGGAGGAACGCTGGCCCGCGCTGCCGAAGACCAGTGCGTGATATCGGCCCCGCTGGACATCGAAACGGTCAATCGCTGGCGAGAGGATTTCCCGGCCCTGGGCGACGTCATTTCATTTCATAATGCACCGTGACGGCGCAGCCGTTGACTGTTAGCGGCAGGGCGGAACGCCCGCCTGTTCGCGACGAAGTCGCGATGCCGTTAGTAACGCGCCAGGAATACGGATCGTACAGACACAGCATCTCCGACGAAGTCGCAACGCCGTTGAAAACGCATTCATCGTTAGAAATCCAGCGGACTCGCGACTGCCTCGGAGTGACTGTGTCTGTGCGGCTCATGTTCTCGGTGCGTCATTAAAGGCATCGCGACTTCGTCGGAGATACCGCGTCTGTACGAGCCGTATTTTCAGTACGTTATTAATGGCGTCGCGACTGTGTCGCGAATAGGCGGGCGTTCCGCCCTGCCGCCAAGACGGCGCATCTCGCAAGAACAGGATTGAGCGGCGCCGATTGCCCCCCCTGCTCCGATCAACGCCTCTTTCGTCGCCGCAGCATCGCCAACCCGCCCAAGGCGAGGATCGTCATCGTCGCCGGTTCGGGTACGAGATTCGAGTCCCAGACAAAAACGCCCTGATCGCCGTAGCCTCCGCCGCCTCCGACGAAGTGGGCGTTGAAGATGAGCTTGCCCTGCTCGTTGAAGAAATGCGATCGTCCGCTGTCGTTGCCGAAACCTACCGAATACCCCGAGTAGTTCAGTCCGGTGATCGTTCGAAGGTCGACGCCCGGTCCGTCATCAACGTCAATCGCGTTGCCGACCCGGGCGACCAGTTCGAGTTGGCCGCCGGGCAGTTGCGCCCAGATCCCAGTGGCGTCCGAAGCGGTCACGCCGCCGGGTCCGATCACAAGCGAGGCGTCAAAAGAGACTTCTCCGGCGTCGTTGATGTTCGGAAGCGAAACTGTTGAGAATATCCCGCCCGGCACGCCGGGAGCGGGGTCGCCTTCGCGGACTACGACCTGAGGCGAACCGCTGACGGTTGACCAGATCGCCCCGTCATCGTCGGCGGTGACGCCGGCTGTGCCGATCTCCAGACCGCCTCTGAAAGCGACATGGTCCAGGGCGTTGATCGCCGGCACTGAGGCGAATGACAAAAGTGCACCCCCCGGCGCGTCGGGGGCCTGGACCCCTTCACGGGCGAGCAGTTCAAATGAGCCCGGAGCCCCGGTCCAGAGCGTCGTGTCATTGTCGCTGGTCACGCCGCCGACTCCGATGGTCAACCTGTTGAGGAACGCGAGCTTGCCGTTGGTGTTCATCGCAACATTATTGAAGAACGAACCGTATTCCTCGCCGACTGACCCGACAATCGGGGCCAGGTCGCCCTGGCGGGCGACGATATTGAGCGACCCGCCGCTCTCGGCCCAGATCACCGCGCCGCTTCCGGTGGTGTCCGTTCCGGTCAGATAGCCCTTGAACGCAAGCTCGCCGTTTTCGTTGATCACCGGGTCAGCAAAACCGTTATGCAGTTGCCCCACCGGTCCGCCGACGACCTGATCGTTCTGTCGCACCACAAGCGAGAGATCGCCGCTGTTGGCGCCCCGCCAGATGCCGCGCCTGTCCGAGGTTCCGACACCGCCGGGGCCGGATCTCATGTCGGCCATGAAGGCCGTCGTACCGCTGTTGTTCAGCACAGGCCTGGTGAACGATGCAAAACTGTCAAACAGCGCGCCGACCGGCCCGCCCGGCGCCGCCGAGCCTTCGCGGGCGACCAACTGAAGCGATCCGGAAGTGTTCAGCCAGATGCCTGTATCGTTGGCGGACTCGACTAACGGATACGGGCCGTCCAGGTCGGAGACAACCCCGAGTTGCCCTGACTTGTTGGCCACAACATGCCGTAGAAAATCGAATTCCGTGCCAATAGGCGTTCCCGGCGCATGCGTTTCGCTCTGGTGCTCAAGCGACATCCCTCCGGTCTCCACCCAGATGCCGCGACTGCCGCCGTCGCCGCCGCTGATGTCCGCGTAGTAGATCGCGTTGCCGTCCTTGTCAATAAAGGGCGGGGCGAAGCGAGCATATGACGCGGGGGGATCTCCCACCACCGGATCCTCCTGCAGGACAACCGTCCGATAAGGCCCATCGGCGGGCGCGGGCTGAGCCGCCGCCAGTATCGCCACGGCCGCACAAACAACAAATAATAGTTTCGTACTCTCTAATCCATGCATAATCCTGCTCCTTTTCGCATCTTTGCCACACGAAGTTGCCGAAATTCACCCCATCGCAAGTCGCCCCAGGAAGGCAACACGACGATGGCGTCCGAAGATGCCCTGTCCGGTCCCGAAACCGTTCAAGTTCGGCTAGACGCAGAGAGGAAGGCATTTGAGCAGGAATGCTCCCGCCTCATACGCAGATTCGACCAGCTCAGGTCAGGTAAGGTCATCTGCTTTAAACCATTGTAGGCCAACTGTACCCACAAATCGCATCTAACACCTCGGATATCCTCAAAAGTACTTCCGGCCCCATGAAACTGCGCCGTTTTCCCCAGTTGCCACGAGCTGAAGCGCAGTCTCGTCGGTGCATTCGCAGCCTTCGCACCTGTTGAATAGCGGGTCAGGCTGTGAACTACAACGAACAGGAGCAACTTGTCAAGAGATGATGTGCGCCATACGCATAAACAATTATCCAGCAATGACTTACATCGTAGTGCGTATCCAGATCCAGGTGGGCGGATTCAGAGTATTGGGATTATCAACGCCGGGATGTGCAGGTTCACACGCTGCGTAGCTGCGAAGCCCCTGAGAAGGTCCTGCCAATCGGCCATCGCCTGTTGCGCAATTGTTCCACGTGGAACAATTTGGTTTCAGCAGGGTCATGCCTCGTCGGTCCACAAGAACCCGGGCGAAATTGCCGACTACTTCTCGTCTGCGTTCTGGGCCGGTTCGGCGTCTTTCGATTCATCTTCCTCTGACAGCGAATCCAGCGATTTCGCGCAGCAAACGTCATTGCCGCAGGGGCATGAGTCGTCGCCGTCGAGCTTCTTCTTGGCGCGACACGCCAGGAGAGCGGCCGCCACGCCGATGACCACCAGCACAATTATCGATTCAATCCAAGTCCACATGGCAAACTCCTATCCCAGCAAACGTCCAATCTGGTAGACAGCGACAGTGATCACGTACGCCAAGAGCGTCAGGCCGCCGAGTTGGGCCACAGCCCATCGCTTCTTGCCGCTCTCCTGCCAGGTGGCGGCTATGGTCGCCACGCACGGCATGCTGATCAGGCAGTAGAGCATTATGCAGAAGCCCACCAGCGGCGAGTAGTTGTCCCTGAGCTTCCTCCGCAGGCTGTCGGAGTCTTCGACGCCCTCGCCGACGGAATATAAGATACCCATCTGGGCGACGAATATCTCCTTGGCGGCGAATGAACCAAGCAGTGCGGTTCCTATCCGCCAGTCGAATCCCATTGGCCTGACGATCGGTTCGATGCCCCGGCCGATGCGGCCGAGTATGCTGCCGCTGGTGCGATCGAGCAACTGCTGATTGGCGATATCGATCATCTTCCGATCGTAGGGTGCGGCGCATTTGTCGAGATAGAGCCTCGCCGCGGCGACCGCCCGCGGGTGAGCTCTGGCGATCTTCTCCAGCTTCCTGTCGCGATAAAGCTCCATCGCGGCGTATTGTCTCGACCCTTCGGACAACTGTTCTTCCTCGACGGCGCCGGCAAACTCGCTCCGCACCGAGATGATGCGGTCACGGGCGTCAATGAACAGTTTGAGGCGATCTCCTCCAACGCCGGCGGTGAGTTCGGCGATCTTCGAATCCCTGGCCGCACGGGCGTCGAGATAGCCCTGCTCGTGCTCGAAGAACTCCTCCGACGCTGCGTCGAAAGCCATCTCGGCCCCAATCGCATCGGCCAGCAGTGTCGAGTCCGGCGCCAGACCCAACGCCGCGCTTACCTCGCCCAGAGAGCCCATGAAGGAGGCCCGAGCCGCCTGAGTTTGATCGGCGTACCTTGAGGCCAGTTCGTCCCACGATACTCGCGGGAACGCCGCCAGGGCCCACATTATCACAGATGCGGCCAGGATCACCGTGCCGGCCTTGCGGACGTACATCGCCGATCGCTCCCACATGTGAATCAGCAGTCCGCGAACCGTCGGCATGCGGTACGGCGGCAGGTCCATGACAAACGCCGCGGACTCGCCTTTGAACAACGTGGATCTAAGCGCCTTGGCGATGACGATCGCCAGCACGATCCCGATCAGGTACATCGTCCAGAGCATCGGCCCGTGCCACGCCGAGGGGAAAAACGCCGGGATGATCAGTGCGTAGATCGGCAGCCTGGCGCCGCAGCTCATCAGCGGGATCACCAGCATCGTCGTCATGCGATCGCGGCGGGTCTCCAGGGTGCGGGTGGCCATTATCGCAGGAACGCTGCACCCGAAACCGATAAGCATCGGGATGAAGCTCTTGCCGTGCAGGCCGATCTTGTGCATCCAGCGGTCCATGACGAACGCGGCACGCGCCATGTAGCCGGAGTCCTCGAGAATCGCTATCCCGGAAAACAGCAGAAGGATGTTCGGCAGGAACACAATCACCCCGCCGACGCCGCCGATGATCCCGTCGATCAACAGGCTCTTCAGCAGGCTCTCGGAGCCCTTGGGCCAGAGCATGGCGAGCCTGTCCGACAGGAACCCCAACCCGCCCTCGATCCACTCCATCGGCCACTGCCCGATGCTGAACGTCAGTTGAAACACCACGTACATCAGGGCGATGAATATCGGAAGCCCCATTATCGGATTGGTCATCACCGCATCGATCCGGTCCGACAGATCGTGGCGGGCCTCGACGGTCTGCTCGACGGCCTCGGTGCACGCGCCCGAGATGAAGCCGTATCTCCGATCGGCGAAAAGTATCTCAGGAGCATCGCCGCATACGTATTCGATATGCTTGCGCAGGGCGTCGGTCTCGGCGACGATCTCAGCCAGTTCGTCGGCCCGAGATTCCCCCGAGAGGGTCTTGATTCGCTTGAGCACCTCTTCATCGCCCTCCAGAAGCTTAAGCGAAAACCAGCGGCGATGACGCTTGAGCCCGCAGTGCTGTTCGATTGCGTCGGCGACCTGGACGACATGCGGCTCAAGCTCGGTTCCGTAGTCGGGCAACCTCTGCCGGCTCACGGCCTCGGCGCCCAGTTCGGCGACCTCCATCGCCGCGGCCAGCAACTCCTCCAGACCATCGCCAGTGACGCCTACTGTCTCGACGATCGGAACGCCGAGAAGTTCCGACAGACGCTGGCGATCGATATGAAAACCCCTGACCGCCGCCAGATCGCTCTTGTTAAACGCCAGGACCAGCGGCACTCCGCACTCCAGCAACTGTGTGGCCAGGTAGAGATTCCGCTCCAGATTGGAGCAGTCGACGATATCGATCACGACGTCCGGCTCGTCGTCCATTATGAAGTTGCGAGTCACGATCTCCTCGATCGTGTAGGCCGTCAGACTGTATGTGCCCGGCAGATCGACAATATCCATGTCCCGCCCGGCGAACTGAGCGGTCCCCTGCTTCTTCTCGACAGTTACGCCGGGGTAGTTGCCCACGTGCTGCCGCTCGCCGGTGAGCAAGTTGAATATCGTGGTCTTGCCCGAGTTGGGATTGCCCACCAGTGCTATGTTCAATCGAGAGATCACGTCGCTGAGCCTTTGCTGCGGAGTTTACCTGTCGCCTTTGACCATGATGCGATGCACGGCGCCGCGCCCGAGCATGAGCTTGGAGCCCTTGACCGAAACTATGAACGGGCCGGGATTGCCCTTATTGACAACCGAGAATCTCGAACCGGGAGTCAGTCCCATCTCGGCCAGACGATGCTGGAGTTCCCGCGAGCCGGTAACCGCCGCCAGACAAACCTCCTGCCCGATCGACGCCATCGTAAGCGGCATGGCTCCGGTTGACGCCGAAACATTGTCCTCCCGGCTCTTATCACTTTTCAACTCCTCATCCGGAGCCGACACTTTCCCGACCGATGCGTCAATCTGCGATGCGCACTCGGTGCAGGTTTCGCCGCCGACGTCCCCCCCGCCGCACTGTTCGACAAACGCCTTGACCCAGTTCCGACCGGCCCGAGGACAATCACGCACGAACACCGAGAATTTCCCCAACCGCTCCAGCAGTTCACCGTCAACAGCATGCTCCATGCGGCAGGCATTGGCCTCGGCGACATCCTCATCAAGCCCGAGTACATCGCACAGGAACTCACGCAGCAGCACATGCCGGGCCGCCACCTCTTCGGCCAACTCCCGCCCGTGATCCGTAAGGGTGGTGTGCTGATACGGTTCGTAGTTGACCATGCCGCGCTTGGACAGCGTCTTCAGCGCGCCGGTGACCGAGGACTTGCCGACCCCCAGATGCGCGGAGATATCCTTGACTCGCGCGACCCGTCCGCGACGGACAAGAATCAGCACGGCCTCCAGATAGTCCTCCAGCGACGGACTCAGTTTGTCAGATCCTCTAGCCATATTACTTTCCGGTAAAACGCAACTGCCGAGAGCGACCACGCAGATTAGCAATGTTCGGCCCACCAAACAAGCATACTCCCACCTAACATCGCAAAACAAGCACAAAACGGTTTTACTTTGCAGAGAATGACGACGCAGGCGGGGAATGCCGACTTATCAGCAAGTGTTGCATCTGATCTCGTGTTAATCTATCTTACCGTTCTTGACAGCACTGCTTCGTGCGGATATAAGAGTAATAATACTGACGATTTGGCTACCCCTGCGTCGCAGGTTCGGTCGGTATATTTACAATTGGAGAGGTGGCAGAGTGGCTTAATGCACCGGTTTGCTAAACCGGCGTACGTTTTATAAGCGTACCGGGGGTTCGAATCCCCCCCTCTCCGTTGCCCCATTAAGGGCATCTACAAGCTCCTGAATTTCAGGGGCTTGTGCTTTTTTCTCGATTGTTGACTGCCCCATTGCCCTCAAATTGCCCTCAGAAGACTCTTCAGCGACGTGCTCCTCGATGGCCTTCTCACGGGCGGCGTACCACAGCATGGGCTATGCCACAGCATCATCTGACTTGATGGCAATGGCTTCCTTGTAGGCAGCGATGGCTTCTGGATATCGCTTAAGGCCTCTGTAGGCATTCCCCATACTATGGTATCCGCCCTCACCCCATCCATGCAGCGTCAAACCGACACGTATCTGTTGGAGTCCGCACAGAACTACATTGACGGACAGAGGTTCAATAGACGAGAATGAACGTTCGATCATTACGCTGTTTGGTCCTACAGCTTCGGCGACACCCGCGGCTGGGGACGATCGGTTCGCAGGGCCATAAGCATTGATCTGTGCCGGGAAAACAGGATCATACCATGGATCAGGGACACGCATCTTTTGAGACTACATCCTGGACGCAGATACTATCTACGCGGACGGAGCACCCTGGACGTCGCAGAGCGGCTATAGGCGCCGTTGCGGCCCAATACTGGAAGCCTGCATACGCCTACTTGCGTCGCAAGGGTCACGCTCACGATGAGGCGGAGGATCTTACGCAGGGTTTCTTTGCGGACGTAGTCGTCCGTCGCGAACTTGTGCAAAACGCGGACCGAGAGAAAGGTAGTTTTCGCTCCTTTCTCTGTACGGCGTTGGTCCGGTACGTCGCTAACGCAACCCGTAATCACTCCGCCAAGAAACGGATGCCCGCAAAGGGGCTTATATCACTCGAAGGCATGGAGACATGGCGAATTCCTGAGGCGATCGGGGCAATGGACCGGCCGGATAGAGCCTTCATGTACGCGTGGGCCTCGGCCTTGCTGGACGACGTTCTGGCGTCGGTGAAGGCCAGTTGCCTAGAGGCGGGCCTGGATACGCACTGGGAGCTCTTCCGCCGCAGGATTGTAGAGCCCGCTCTCACTGGAGCTGCAGCTCCGCTGTTGTCGGAAATCTGCGTTGAACTGCACATAGAGGGAGAGTCACTGGCTTCGAACATGTGCATCACGGTCAAGAGACGCTTCAGGAACGCCTTGAGGGCGAACGTGCGGCAATTCGTAGACGGCGAAAGCAGCGTTGACGATGAAATACGGGATCTTATGAATATTCTCTCCAGTAGCGGCGCAGGGCCGTTCGAGTTCCGGGGAATAGAAGTGTAGGC
>Ga0180435_10000292_pt1 | contig 51551 bp, 41 predicted proteins | sample SS_ome_3_FD_132467 | JGI IMG/M metagenome (GOLD analysis project Ga0180435, IMG submission 132467) | Hypersaline lake sediment archaeal communities from the Salton Sea, California, USA - SS_3_S_1 metaG | ecosystem: Environmental > Aquatic > Non-marine Saline and Alkaline > Hypersaline >... | reverse complement strand
TTCACCGCCACCACCGGACAAGAGGGAAATACCCTTCAGCCCCAAGTGCCCTGTAATCCTCGCGGCGCCTTGTTCATGCACCAATACAGCGTCCGGCGGCACGGCCCAGTCATCGTCCCGGAGGCTGTGTTCCCAGCCCATGCTCTTCGCGATGTCCGCCAACTCCCGTTGCAGATCCAGTATCCGCTCCGGTTCGTCAATGGTCCCGCGGTAATGAATCGTCACTCCCATCGGGCATGTTCCCTTACCTTTTGATGATGCCGGGCGGACTGCAATGCTCAAGAATGCGTTTCCATCCGTTCCGGGCCTCCACGACCGACGCCACGACATCCACGAGTTCGTCTCGACTGATGCGGACGTCATCAGGCACCCCGCTCTTGACGTACTCGGCACAGAGCCGGCGCCTGTCGGCGGGACTCTTGGCCCGCTCCAGGATACGGGAATAGGCCTCGCATGCGTACGCGAACACTTCGCGCTTGGCGAACGCAATGTTCAGCAGGAATTCGCGCGTGCGCGTCTCCGGTAGACCGACGTAGGCACGTTTCCAGTTGTGGAAGACGTGGGCCGCCTCATGGACCACCCAATCGGCGAACGGATCGCCGTCCTTGAAGTAGTCCATCGAAACGTAGAACGTCGTCTCTTCGCTGAATCCGACGAAACCTACCGGTTTCTCATCGAGCCCCGGCAGACCAAGGCTCCCGAGAAAGAGGTTGGCAATCTGGCGGGCTGTGGACGGACAATCCGCCTCTGAAACGAGTTGCTCGATGTTGTCTCCGGACACGAACACGAGGGCCTTCTCGAACAAATCGAGCATAACCTGACGCTCCTTTTCCGGAAAGAGGCCGCATACCATGGGGCGGACCTTGCCGAGCACGAACTGGCCGGCATCGACGTCCGGCTTGCCGCGGCGTAGCTGCACAGCGAAGCCGGGGGGCATTGAGGGGAACGTCAATCCCTTTGTCCGTTGACTCATGGCGTCGGCCAAGGCGGCTCGTAGCCCGGCATCCCCCGCATGCATCCGCTCAAGGTGGTTCCGTCCCGGCCAAACCGCATGCAGCATGTCGTAATCGCCGGTGGCGAGAAAGCGCCGTATCTCCCCTTTGCACTCTCTTTGCATTCCGATTCCTTGATTACTGGGGAGGCTCCGCGTCGGGCCGGGCGCCGACTTGCTGCTGCCAGCGCGCGCGTGCATGTTCCGCGAAAGACGGGTTGGACTCCGTCTTGCCGGCCAGAAGGCGTTCGAAACCTGGCATGAAGCCGGTCTTCCGTGAATGCTCGGCGTAGATTCTGTCCACCACGGCCCGCCATTCGGAATCCAGGTTGGCCTTTCGGCACAGGTCCCGTGCACGCCGGAAATGGGACAGCGCGGCATCATAGTACTTGCTCTTCTTGCTGGTCAGGATTCGGAAGCCCAATGCGCGGTAGAGCTTCACGGCGCTCGGGATGTTGCGCTTGGCCAACCCTTCTGCCGCTGGTTCCAGAGTGTAGTGACTGAGACCCTCAAGCTCACCATCGGATACCGCAAGAACACGGGCCGCTAGCGGCTCCCACTCCCCGGTTGCCACGCAAACATCCATGAAGTCGTCGATATCGGCCTGCGCGGCCGTCGCCATCGCCCGCATGTGCCATTCCGCCGTGGCAACCTTGGGAACGTACTCCATGAACCGCTCGTATGTGTGGTCGGAAGGATGCCTCTCGAAATCCGCCCACGCCATGGCCAGGGATTCGTCTTTTCTGCCCAGCTTGGCCAGGATCTCCGGCTTCTTCGATTCCAACCCATGGCTGCCTTCGTTGTGCCAGTTGCGCGTCGGTTCCAGCTCCACGCCTTTCTGCACCCAAACGAGGGCCTGCTGCCAGCGTTTCTTCGACATCTCCATTCTGGTCAGCCGTTCACAGTCCCTTGGGCTGAGCCCCGTCCGGTCGCAGAGGGCTGCATATGACTTCGCGTCACCTTTGGCCTCGTAGATATCCTTCAGCGAGAGCGCGGGGAGCCGGGTATTGTTCTCGTACTCGAAGATGGCTGTAGGTTTCGGATCCGTGATGGCGGCAAGGCCTTCATTCACAAGTTTTTCATAATGCTGGACGAACAGCTTGTATCCCTCAGCATCCAGCACTTTCACAACGTCCTGCTCGATCCGATAGCAGAAGCCATAGTCGTCATTCTGTTTCCATCTCAGAATCTGATCTACCGTTTCGGCCGCCGCTCGTCCCGCCGCCTGACGCGCCTCGATCCAACCGCAGAATAGTCCAGTCCAGAACATGCTCAAATCGGCCTTGGAGTCGTCACATTCCTCCATCTTGTCGTAAGCCGCGGCAAGGAACACCTCGTAGAGTCCGATGGCTCGTTCGGCTTCGCCTTTCTCGACAAGTGCAGCAATCTTCTCCTCCACCTGATGGAGGTGCCGCCCGAAATCGAACATGTCGTCATACCGGACAAACCGGCCGGGCATGAGTTCCTGTCGGATCTCAATCAACAAGGGGTCACGCTGTTCTGTCTGTCTCATACGTCTTGCCATTCACACTGATCTATTTCTCAGGGCACGCCACGCTCAAGCGCTTCTCCACATCCTCGAAATCCGGGTCTTCCGCATAGATCCTCTCGAAATCGGACTGGGCACGCTTCGATTGACCCAGCGATTCATACGTCAGCGCACGCTCGTAGCGGAGGGCTAGCATGAGGTCTTCAGATTGGTCCTTCTTGCGACGTAGTGCCTTGGTCAGGATGTCGCGGGCGGTGGTATGCATTTTCAGACCGTTGAGGGCGCGGGCCTTGTAGAGCAGCAAGGCCGTATGGATCGACGTTTCGTTATCGATGTCCTTGGTCAGCTTCACGATGTGACGGCAGGTTTCCTCGTTCCCGTAGTTTGCCTGCCAAAGCAGTTCGACCAGGGATAGCAGGATGACCACGTCCGCGGGCTCCAGCTTGCGAAGCCGTTGCAGACATTCGTATGCCTTGTCCCAGTCCTCGGCAATCTGGTAGGCCTCGACCAGTGCCAGCAGCGTCCCGCGCAGTGAAGGACCGACATGGGCTGCCACTTCTTCCGTGATCGGCAGGCTGAGGGTCAATGCCAGGCCGTACTTGTCGAAATACTGTCCCAGGCGCCGGTAATCCCGTGCTGCCTGCTGCAGGAGCGGGATCGCCTCGTCCGTCTGTTCCTTCTTGAGGTGCAGGAATCCCGCCAGAAACGCTCCATCCGTGAGATGGGCTGCCTCCTGAAGATGCCGCAGCGCCGCCGGATAGTTGCCCTGTGACAATTCCCGGCACCCGTCCACAAACGCCTCCTCGCCGGCCGGTGTGACGAGACGCCTGAAGAACCCCATGGTCAACCTCTGCCTGGCCGGGACGGTCGGTACGGGAGGTCCCGACGGTTTCGACGTGCTACGACTTGAACGCTTTGAACGGGGCGAAGCCGTAGCCTGCCCTGCCTGCCCCGAGCTACGCCGCAGGGAGCTTGCCGAATGGGTGTAGAATAGCCCTGTCCCGGGAATGCCAACGGTAGCCCGTCGGCCGCGAGGCCCGATGGTGCACTTCGCCCCACGAGGCCCAAGTGACAACGATCCCCCGGACTTGCTCAGATTGAGCGTCAGTCCAGGGGCAATCTTCATCCGCCGCCAAAATCGTAGATAGCCCATAATCCATCTCCTGCTACTGGTTTGCAGAATACCGGTCTGGGGCACGCACCTCAAGATGCATCAGGTCCGCGAATACGAAGGACTCCAGGTGACACGAGGAATACGGTATTGGATGCCATCAGGCGACTTCGGTCTGGAATTCAGGTCTGGACAACGCATGTCAAGTGCGATAGCGTATTAGCGGACACTAAGGTAAATGAATCAAGCAAAGCAACTCGCCAGGCTACTCAAGGTGTTGTCGGTCGAGACGCGTGTGCAAATCGTACAGCTTCTTAAGGGCCGCGCATTGTGCGTCAATGCGCTGGCGGCGAGGCTGAACGTCACGCAAGGCGCTGTCTCGCAGCACTTGCGTATTATGCGGGACGCCGGGCTCGTCAACGATGAGAAGCGCGGCTATTTCGTCCACTATCGACTGAATGAGGAAAGCCTCGCCTCTTGGCGAGAGCAGACAGGCAAGTTGCTGGACCCGAAACACGGGGCCAGCCAAGACATGAAAGGGGTACCGAAATGTGCTGCAATCAAGAACAGAAAAGCTGCCACAACTCGGAAAACCTAAAGGGAAAGCCCGAAGAATGTACGCCGGAACATATCGAGAAGTGCCACGGCAACGCGAAAAGCCATCCCTGCGTCGAGACAACGGGGTGCGAGCATCCCGAGCTGCTTACGGGCAAGCCGGCTGACTGTTCCCCGGAACAGATTCGCATATGCCACGGGGACAAGGCCGCACATCCGTGCGAGTAAAGAATGAGCCGGACAAACGCCCAACGGCCAGAGAGCCCCTATCCAGAATTGCCTGACTACTACACGACGGTTGCCGAGGACATACTCGCATTCTGTGGTGACGGGGGCAACCGTGTGTGGGTGGACCTGGGCTCCGGATCGGGCGGTCTCGGACGGGCTTTGTTGGAAAAGGTCCCGAGCGGAACGATGGTACTGATGGATCCGAACACCGTGGCGCTTGGCCGTGCGCTGGATGCCACACGGAAGTCTGGTCCCGCGTGCCGTGCGGTGTTGGTCATTGGCTTGGCCGAATCCATTCCCTTGCCGGATAACTCGGTCGATGTGGTCGTCAGCCGGGGATCCTTCTACTTCTGGCAGGACCGGGCTCAGGGGCTCCGGGAGGTCTGGCGTGTCCTGCGTCCCGGCGGCCAGGCCATGATCGGGGGCGGGCTGGGCATCGGTTACCCCGCTTGGGCGCGGACCGAATTCATCCGCCGTCAACGGGAGTCCCAGCGAAGCAAGGGCGATGAAGCCATGCGGAAATTCCGCGAGGCGCGAAGTCCCGAGACATTTCGCCGGCTGGCCGCTGAAGCGGATTTGCCCAAATTCGAGGTGGTGGGCGAAGGCGGCATGGATCCGGACGATCCCCAGAGCGGCGTGGGTATCTGGCTTCAATTCGGGAAGGAGAACGCTTCACGTGGCAAATGAAGAGACATCGGTCATCGAGGTCCGTGGGCTGGCCAAGCGGTTCGACGAGGTCCAGGCCGTTGCGGGCGTGGATTTCGATGTGCAACAAGGGGAGTTGTTCGGGTTCCTCGGTCCTAATGGCGCAGGCAAGACCACGACGATCAACATGCTCATCGGCCTGGCCCGGCCGGATGCCGGGACCATCCGTATCGCCGGGATCGACTGCTCGAAAAATCCCAAGGCCGCTCAGCACCTCATGGGCATTGTGCCCGACGAGAGCAATCTCTACCCGGAACTGACCGGCTTCGACAATCTCTGCTTCTGCGGAGCGCTCTACGGAATGACCAAAGGCGACCGTACGGCGCGGGCGGCTGAGCTGCTCGACCGCTTCGGCTTGGTCCAGGCGGCCGGACGGAAATTCGGAGGCTATTCCCGAGGCATGAAGCGTAAGCTGACCATCGCGGCGGGAATCATCCATCAGCCTGCCATTCTGTTCCTGGACGAACCCACGACGGGAATCGACGTGGCCAGCGCCCGGCAGATTCGACAGCTTATCGCCGACCTCAACGCCGCCGGCACAACGGTCTTCTTGACCACACACTACATCGAAGAGGCCGAGCGGTTATGCCGCCGTATCGCCTTCATTGTGAAGGGCCGCATCGTTCGGACCGACCGCGTCGAGGACCTGATGCGTCAGACGGACGGACGGCATGTTATGCGGTTTGCCGTTTCCGGCAAAGCCTCCGAGCTGTGCAACCGGATCGCGGCCGAGTTCCCTCGCCTTCAATGCCGACCGGTTGCAGAAGGCGGTATTCGCGTCGAGTCGGCGGAGCCCGTCCGGGTGGGACCGATTGTGCGGCTGCTGGAGGACCAGAGAGCCGAAGTGTTGGAGGCGCGCGTGATTCGTCCTTCACTGGAGGACGTGTTCGTGCAGATCACCGGCATGGAGGCAGGCGCCATGAAACAGGAAAAGGAGAAAAAGATGGGGGGTGGCGCATGAAAACATGGATTGCATTCTGGAGCATTCTACTGAAGGACATGCAGACCTACTATCTCAAGCCGCCAAACATCAGTTGGGGCCTGATCTTCCCGCTGGCGTGGACGGGCATGTTTTTCATCCGCTCCGGAGAGGGCCTGGATAGTATTCCCGCGCTGCTGCCGGGCGTGATGGCGGTGTCGGTGCTGTTCGGCACCACCAGTCTGCTGTCGGTCACCGTCACGTTCGAGAAGAAAGGACGTTCGTTCGAGCGGCTGTTACTGGCGCCCATTTCGCTGGAACGGTTAATGTTGGCCAAGACCGCCGGTGCGATCCTGTTCGGGGTGGTCAATGCCTTCGTACCGGTGCTGATCGGGATGTTCCTGGCCGACCTTTCCGGTCTCGCCTGGGGCACGTTGATCCCGGCAGTGTTTCTCATCGCCGTCAGTTCGACCTTCTTGGGCCTGTTCATTGCCGTCTCGGTGAGTGAAGTTTTTGAAGCCCAGACTTTCTCGAACTTCTTCCGCTTCCCGATGCTGTTTCTGTGCGGTTTGTTCCTGCCCGTTGCACAGCTTCCCGTCTGGCTGCGGCCGCTGTCTTACGTGCTGCCGTTGACCTACGGCGCGGATCTGCTTCATGCCGCCGTTGGCGACGCCGCTCACATGCCGGCGACGCTTAACTTCGCACTGCTGGCGGCCTTCTGTGTCGTCCTCTTCGCCCTGAGCCTGAGGAACGTCCGGCGGAAGTGGATTGTGTGACGAAGGCCCGTCAGACGGGCGGGACAGGGATGGCGCGCAAGGTGTTTACAGCATGAAAGAGGCAGATGAAAAACGCACGGGGGATATCGGAAGTGGTTCGGTCCGCCGGCGGACGTTTCTTCGGGACGTGCTGATCTGCTCGCTCGGCGCGTATGGCGGCCCGGAAGCGCACATGGGCGTTTTCGTGGATCAGATGGTCTCGAGAAGGCGTTATCTGACCGAGGACGAGCTGATCGAGCTGATGGCACTGTGCAGCATCCTGCCGGGGCCGACGAGCACGCAAACGATCGTGTCGATCGGCTACAAGACCGGCGGCCCCCTGCTGGCCTTGTTGACGATGGTGGTCTGGGCGCTGCCGGTGCTCGTGGTCATGATGCTGCTGTCGTTTCTCTACCGGGGACTGGCGGCGTGGAACGTATCGACCGGCGTTCTGCGCTTCATCGGACCGATGGCCGTTGGGTTCATTGTCGTGGCCGCCTTCCGCATCGGCCGCAAGGTGGTCCGCGACGTGCCCACAGGCCTGCTAGTTGCGGGGGGCGCGTTGACAACCTACTGGATCCGGGCGCCCTGGATTTTCCCGGTAGTGCTGCTGGTGGGCGGCGCCGTCGCCATGGGGCTGTTCCGCGAACAGGGTATGTGGAACCGGACCCGAATTCACCCTCCGTGGCGCTACCTGGCGCTCTTTGCCGGATTTGCCCTGGGATTGCTTGCGCTGTCGGCGGTGTCATCCTCCCGCCTCGTACAGCTCACGGAGAGCTTCTACCGGTACGGCTATCTTGTATTCGGCGGCGGCCAGGTCGTAGTGCCGGTGATGCACAGCGAGCTGGTGCAAGTGCGGCAGTTCATGACGAACGAGGAGTTTCTGACGGGCTACGGACTGGTGCAAGGCCTGCCCGGTCCGATGTTCAGCTTCGCGGCCTATGCGGGCGGCATGGCCGCACGCGGCGATTCGGTCTGGCGGCAGGTGCTCGGCGCGGCGGCAGGCGGTATTGGGATATTCCTGCCGGGCCTGCTGCTGATCTACTTCGTGTATCCGGTATGGGAGCAGCTCAAGGCGATTCGCGCGATTCGCATCGCGCTGCGCGGCATCAACGCCGTGGCAGGCGGGCTGATCGCCATTGCCGCCGTGATCCTGATGCAGGCGAGTGGGTTCCATGCCGAGAATCTCGTGGTTACGGCGCTCTCGATCGCGCTCCTGGCGTCGCGCAAGGTTCCCGCGCCATTGATTGTTGTGGGTGCGCTGGCGGCAGGATTCATGAAATGAGATGATCACCGGGGTGCCGGTCGGTGCTCATGCTTCCGCCTGAGAAAAGCTACGGATGCGATTGTTGGCTTTTCGGCGGGGGTTTCGCGTAGCACGCCCGTTTGTACAGGTAATGTGGAGACTGTTTCTTGGGAAGAACCGATGAAGAACTCATGTTGGCTGTCGCAAGCGGCGATCTGGACGCCTTTGGCGAACTGGTACGCCGACATCAGCGGTCTGCCTGGAACGTGGCCTGGCGGATGCTCCAAGATCCGACTGAGGCGGAAGACTCGGCCCAGGACGCCTTCCTGAAGATCCTCAACGCGGCTCCCCGCTACCGCCCCACGGCTTCCTTTCGGACCTATCTGTACCGGGTCATCAGTCGCCTATGCCTGGACCGCCTCCGCAAGAAGCATCCCATCTATACGGATCGGCTTCCGCCTTCGGTTTCCGAAGATCCGGGACCTCCTGAGCAAATCGGACGCCGGGAGACGGCTGCCGATGTTCGGCGCGCACTGGATACGCTTCCCCCACGTCAGCGCATGGCGCTTGTTCTGCAGCATTTCGAGGAATTGAGCTACGGGGAAATCGCGGAAGCGATGGACACTTCCATCAAATCGGTCGAGCGCCTCCTGTCAAGGGGACGCAACCAGCTTGCAATGGCGCTGGACGCCAAACGGCGCAAATGACAACCGAAAGAGAGAGCGGGGGTTTTGCGCGAGTGGGCCGTTTGCATAGGTGAAGGACGATTGAAATGAACTGTCGACACACAAGATCACGGTTGAGCCGGTATCTGGACGGGGAGATGTCCGTCACGGAGCGAGAACGGATTGAAAGCCATGTCAATGCGTGCGATGCGTGTCGCAAAGCGCTTGAGCACTTGCAGATCGCATCGGAAGCGCTGGCGCAGTTGCCTGCCCCACCCGACGTGCCGCAGGGATTCGCCGAACGGCTTCGCAGCCTGGCAGCACAGCGAGCGCCGATACAACAGACGATGTTGTCATTCCATGATTTGCTAACTCCGCCGATGCGCTTTGCGGCGGCTGCCGTGCTGATGCTGGGTCTTGGCCTTGGCGCTGTGCTGAGTCTGGACCTCAACAGGATCGGCGCAGTGCAGGAGAGTCAAACGGCGATGGACCCGGCGGCGGTCTATGGACTGGACGTGCTGACTGACGCGCCGGGCGGATCGCTGGCCGATGCCTATCTGGTGTTAGCCGGCGGCGCAAATGGAGGAGGTGAGTAGCGATGCGCAAAAGAATCGCGATTCTTCTGATCGTTCTGTCGGCGGGTCTGAACGTCGCCTTCGTGGCGATGTGGGCGATTCATGCTCTGCCGAGGCACTTGTGCGGAACGAGCAGGCCCGGACAGGACGAAGGTGTTTGGTGCCCGATCCATCGCCGGATGGATGTATCCGAGGCTCAGTGGCGGGAGATCGAACCCCGCTTGCGCACGTTTCGCGCCGCTGCGCGAGACGTGTGCGCGGAAGTCAACCGGAGCCGCGAAGAGTTGATTGCCCTGATTGCCGCGCCGGAGGTCGATCGGACGGCGATTGATGCCAAGCAGGAAGAAATACTGGCAGGGCAACGCAAGATGCAGTCTCTGGTCATCGAGCATCTTCTGAATGAGAAGGAAACGCTGAATGCCGAGCAGCAGGAGACGTTTTTCCGGATGCTTCGCCGTCGTTCCGGATGCGCCAGCCACGGCCCCGCGATGGGGATGGGCCTCGGAAGCGGCCCGGCGATGCGCGAGACATATAGAGGACGTGGCAGGGAGGAGGAATAGTGGAGCATTGGAAGATTGGAATGATGGAGGGACGGCAGAACTGCAGGCTTCCGACATTCCTGTCTTCCGAGAAATGACCGCACTGAAATGCGTGACGAAAAGGCGGATGCAGACGAAAAGAAACGGAAGGAGAATGAAGTGACAAAGATATCAGTCGGACGTTGGATGGGCCTTGCTCTTGTGGCAGGGGTGGTGTGTCTTGGAGTCGTTCTTGCGGTTCAAGCGTCGGAGGACCGGACAGCTTCTGAGCAAGAAGAGACCACGGCATGTAAGTATGCAGCGGCGTGCCACAGCGCCGGGTCCGAGTGTTCCTGCGACGGGAAGGGTTGTGACCGGTGCGCGGACTTCGTGGACGAGAACGGGGATCGCGTGTGCGACAAACAGGCGACGTGCGAGAAGCACAGTACGAACTCTCCACCCTGCCGAGTATCCCGGAGTTGTCATACCGAGACTGCTTCATGCCATACGAATATACGGTCAACGGCAGACTCGCAGGCAGCCGCTTCAGGCACATGCGGACACAGTAGCAAGCACCGTCAACATGCAATGCGCTCGTGTGGCGGGGATGCCGGCCGGAGCTGCCGCTGATCTTGTGCATGTCCGCGCCGCTCATCGTCGTTCTTCTTGCGCTGATCGTCTTTGGGGCCTTGCAGTTCCTTCTCGTCCCGGATCCCGGGGCGGATGCAGCGGAAGTGCTCGCCGTACTCTGGCAGGAAGCAAGACCTATGGGCCGCGGGGATATCTCGCGGCACACAGGGATCAAGCCGGAACGTATCGAGGCGGCGGTGCAGCACCTGGAAGCATATGGTCTTGTTCGGCGGGAGAAGGCGCAGGGCGAAGAAGACGGAGACCTCTTTTCCGCTGTTCGGAGGCCAGAGAAGAAGGGCGACGATGAACTTGATTGATGTCAACCGTGGAATGCAGATTGCGGCATGCGCCGTCGCCGGGCTGTTGCACGGTGGGTGTATCTCCCTCCCCTCCGCGTCCTTCTCAGGACGGATTCCTCCCGATCCGGCGTCGGAGTTCCAAGGCACATCTGGGTTCCAGGGCACCGCGGAACCGGGCCCGATCCGCGGCCCGGACACGGGTAGAGATCAAATGCATGCATTGCCGCCGGAAATAGGGACAAACGGACCGGTTGCGCTCGCGGATTGCATTCGAATCGCCCTGGAACGGAATCCTCGTACCCAGTCCACATGGCAGGCGGCACGCGCCGAGGCGGCGCGTGTGGGCGAGGAACGCTCTGCGTATCTGCCTTCGGTTGATATCGACGCACAGGCGGCGCATGGCAAGTCGGTGTCGCTCGACAGTGAGATCGAGCGGGAAGTGCGTGACACCTATGCCGTCGGACTTGATGTGAGCTATCTGCTGCTGGACGGCGGCGCGCAACGCGCACGGGTACAAAGCGCCGAGGCCGGGCTTCTGGCAGCGGATTTCCGCCACAACACGACGTTGCAGGAAGTAGCGCTGGCGGTCGAGGAATCATACTACGAGCGTCTCGGCGCACAGTGGCTCCTCAAGGTTGCGAACGAGACGGTGAAGCGCACCCAATACCAATTGGAGTTGGCGCGGGCACGCCACAAGGCCGGGATGGTGACACGCGCCGACGTATTGAGGGCCGAAACACAACGCGCCGAGGCTGAACTCCTGCAAGTGCAGGCTCGCAATGGGGTAAAAATCGCCCAGGGTCGTCTGGCCCGCAATATGGGGCTGCCCGTTCATACGCCATTCGATATCGCCGAAGTGGCCGCGGCAGTTCAACGCGCCGAGCTGCCGCGCATTGAGCAATTGCTCGACGAAGCCGCGCGTCGCAGACCGGAACTGAAGACGGCCTTGGCCGGAATCGAGCAACGCCGCGCGGATCTGGCCGGCGCACAAGCCGCATCATGGCCGACGCTCAGCGCTACAGGCTCCGCCGGACGGAGAGATACCGAGCTTCCGCCGAAAGAGGACGAGTGGTCCGTGGGCCTGTCGCTGGGTTACGCGTTGTTCGATGGATTTGAGCGCAGCCATCGCCGTCGACGCGCCCAGTCCGAATTGGCAAGCGTCATGGCCGAGCACGCCGATCTTCTGCGAGGCATCGAACTGGAGGTCTGGACGGCATATTGGCGACTGACGGAGGCCGGTGAGGCGATGGAAGCCGCGGCCGCGCTCACGGCGAGTGCAAGCGAAAGCGCACGACTGGCGGAGGGCGAATACAAGAGCGGGATCACCTCGATCGTAGGTCTCATTGACGCCCAGACCGCCCGGACCGAAGCCGATCGCCGGCTCGTCCAGTCGCGTCTCGATTGGTACACCGCGAAAACACGATTTGAACGCGCCGTAGGACGCTCGCTGGCGGGCAGGACGGATGCCGTCGCCCAGGAAGAAAGGAAATGATGTTGAAAGCGAAACGAAAACGGGCAGTTTCCATCTTACTCGTCCTCGCCGTGGTAATCGGCGCGGGTGGGTGGTGGCATCTTGCTTACCGCGGCACCTCACGCAGCGATGCACCGGCAACAACCGTCGTTCAGCGGCGGGACATGTCTTCTGCCGTGCTGGCGACCGGCTCCGTCAAGCCGCAGGTAGGCGCGGAGGTGCGTGTCGGCGCGCGTATATCGGGAAAGGTCGAGCGGCTCCATGCCAACATCGGCGACAGCGTGGAGAAGGGCCAAGTGATTGCGGAACTCGAAAAGGCCGATCTGGTTGCCGTTGTGAACCAGAGAAAAGCCGAGCTTGAACTGGCGGAGAAGGAACTGGCCCGGCAGGAAGAACTGGTGAAGCAGGATTTTACGTCGGAACAAACGCGCGACGAAGCAGCGGCGCGTTGGGCTGTGGCCAGGGCCCGGTTGGAAGTCGCGGAAGCGCAGTTGTCTTATGCCACCATCACAGCGCCCATTGGCGGCGTCATCGCCTCGGTCTCCACCCAGGAAGGCGAGACGGTGGCCGCCGGTCTGAATGCGCCGACTTTCGTGACCATTGTCGATCTAGGCCGACTTCAGGTGGATACGTTCGTCGACGAAGTCGACATCGGCAGAGTCAAGGTTGACCAGCAGGCGACCTTCAGCGTCGACACATTCGCGAACCGCGAATTCGGTGGGCGTGTCAGCGCAATCTACCCCACGGCCGTTATCCAGGAAAATGTGGTCAACTACGATGTCGTTGTGACGATCACCAACGCATACAAGAATCTGCTGCGCCCTGAAATGACCGCGAACGTAACGATTTTCCGGGAAACCCGGTCGAACGTTCCTGTTGTTCCCGTACGCGCGCTTCAGCGGGAGCGCGGTCGGAGCCTTGTGTATGTGCAAACCGCTGACGGTCCGCGGGCCCGGCCGGTCACGGTCGGCCAACGGGACGGCCAGTGGGTTGAGATTATTGAGGGCGTCTCAGATGGCGAAACTGTCTTTTTGGCCCCGCCGACAACCGCAGCGATGCAGGAGGATGCGCTATGATGGAGATGAACAACATTACAAAGACCTTCGGTAACGGGGAGATGACGACCCCGGTGCTGAAAGGCATCTCTTTCACGATCGACCAGGGGGAATACGTGGCCATCATGGGCACGTCCGGTACCGGAAAGAGCACCTTGATGAACATCCTCGGGCTTCTGGACCGGGCGACCGACGGCCGGTATCTGCTTGACGGCACGGACGTGACGACGCTGGACGATCGACAACTCTCGCGGTTACGCAACAAAAAGCTGGGTTTCGTTTTTCAGCAATTCCATCTCCTGGAACGTACCAGCGCGCGCAAGAACGTGTTGCTGCCGTTGATCTATGCGGAGGAGTATCCGGACGACGCCGACACGCGTGCCGAGGCGGCGCTTGTAACTGTCGGACTGGCTGATCGTGTGGACTACCGCCCCAACGAGCTATCCGGCGGCCAGCAGCAGCGGGTCGCCATCGCCCGCGCGTTGATCAACGATCCGGAACTGATCCTCGCTGACGAGCCGACCGGTAATCTTGACCGCCGCAGCGGATTGGAGGTGTTGGACGTGTTCAAGCGGTTGCATCAGCAGGGCCGAACTCTCCTTACGGTCACTCACGACCAAGCCGTGGCCGAACATGCTGACCGCATCATCGTCATGGAGGACGGCCAGGTGGCGCAAGACCAGCGCGTGGACCAGCCGCGCGACGCCGCCAGGGAACTTGAGCAGTTCCAGCAGGAGGCACAGGCATGAGAACGTTACGAATCGTCGGCATAGGCTTTGAGGCCCTGGTAACGCACAAACTTCGGACGCTTCTGATGATGGCCGGCACACTCGTGGGCGTCGCCGCCCTGACGGTTGTGATGGCGATGGGCAAAGGGGCTGAAAAGAAGATTATGAAGCGGGTCGAAAACTTCGGCCCGCGCGCCATTATGCTCATCGCCGGTGGCGGGAAGGATGTCCCCGGCCCGGATCTGACTACCACCACGCTCACGCTCCGCGACGCGGAAGCCATTCGCCAAAACATCGGCGGCATTGAGGCCATCGCCCCGGCCGCCATGCAGCGACAGATGCCGATCAAGGCCGGCGCCGCGCAGGTCCAGGCGACCATCTTTGCCTGTGAATCGGATTGGCATCACGCATGGGACTGGTACGCGCAGGTCGGCGAGGGTATCACCGACGACGACAATTCCATGCTGGCCAGGGTCTGCGTCATCGGCCAGACCGTTCGAGAGGAGCTGTTCCCCGACACCGACCCGGTCGGCCAATACCTGCATATCGGCAATGTTCGGTTTCAGGTTAAAGGCGTGCTGGAAAAACGAGGCACCAGCCCCATGGGCACGGACTTCGACAATCGGCTGCTTATTCCCCTGACCACCGGCATGCGGCGGCTGTTCAACCAGGATCATCTGAGCTACATCCGGATCAAGGTCGCCGAGGTCTCCCAGCTTGAGACCGTGACGCGCGACGTGCGACGCCTGATCCACGAGCGGCACAGGATTGGCCCGGCCGAAGAAGACGACTTTCGTCTTATCTCCGCCGAGATCGTCGCCCGCTTCGCGGCCGGTTCGTCTCGCACGCTGTCGATACTTCTAACCGTCCTGGCGGGACTGAGTCTATTGATCGGTGGCGTGGTGCTGATGAACATCCTGCTGATCTCGGTAAAGGAGCGCACAAGAGAGATCGGCTTACGGCGCGCGATCGGGGCCAGCCGGACCGATGTGTTTGTTCAGTTTCTTGCCGAGTCGTTGACCGTGACTCTGCTGGGCATGGCTGTCGGCGTACTGCTCGGGTGGGGCCTGTGCCTGTTGCTGCCCCGTTTCACGCCCATGCCCCTTGTCGTCTCGTGGGAGTCAATCGCCCTGGCGACCGGAGCGGCGATGGCTGTGGGGACATTCTTCGGCATTCAGCCCGCCCGCAGAGCCGCCCGGCTCGATCCAGTCAAGGCGCTTCAATGAGACTATCGCGAAACCTGCTGCTGTCGTGGCAGTTGTTGATAAGTCACCGACTACGGACCCTGCTGAGTGTTCTGGGAGTGGTCATCGGCGTGGCCGCCGTCGTTCTGACAGTCTCGGCCGGTCAAGGCGCGGAGCGCGATGTCCTCGATCGCGTCCGAAAGATGGGCACCAATCTTATCGTTATCAACGCCGGTCAAACCCGCCTTATCGCCGGACGGGAACGACAGATGGCGAACGTAACAACGCTCGTACCGGAAGATGCCAAAGCCGTCGCATCGAAGTGCCCATCGGTGGTAAGAGCCGCCGCCGCCGCGGAGAAGAAACTGAGTGTGCGGTGGGAATCCGAGACGACCGCCACCACGGTTCTTGGCGTCGATGCCGATGCGCTGACCATCCGCAACGTCCAGGTCGCCGAAGGGCGGACGTTCGACGATCAGGAAGCCCGGGGCAGACAGCGTGTGGCCGTCATCGGGCCGACGGTGGCACAGAATCTCTTTGGCGACGCGAAGCCGGTTGGCCGTCGGATTCGCATCAATCGCATTCCCTTCGTGGTCATCGGTGTAACCGAACCCAAAGGCGTGGACGCCGGCGGCGTGGATCAGGACGACCTGATCTACGTGCCTCTGCCCACGGCGATGCGACGCCTGCTTAACGTGACTCACGTCAACAGACTCTTCGCGCAGACCGCAACATCGGACCTGCTCTTCCAAGCCGAGAACGAAATCCGGCAGGTTCTTCGCGAACGGCACCGGCTCGGCGACAAGCCGGACGATTTCACCATCCAGAACCAAGCCACACTATTGGAAACCGAACAAGCGGCCGCCGAATCCATGACGTTGCTGATCGGCGGGGTCGCGGCCATATCCTTGCTTGTAGGCGGTGTGGGCATATTAGCCGTGATGCTCATGGCGGTTCGTGAGCGTACGCCGGAAATCGGTCTGCGCCGGGCCGTGGGCGCAACGCGATCCGATATTCGCACTCAATTCCTTGTGGAATCAGGGGTGCTTAGTGGTGTGGGCGGCTTTACCGGACTGGCCGTGGGCTTGGCGGTGGCCGTCATAATTGCCGAACTCGGTTACTGGAGCATCGTGATCTCCTGGGGCGCCGTTCTGGTCTCCATGGCATTCTCGATTGGCCTCGGCGTGCTGTTCGGGGCCTACCCCGCCCACCGCGCTGCATCACTGAATCCCATCACCGCCTTGCAAGCCGAAGGCGGATAGGAATGCCATCGTTGATGCACAGGGGATCGCTGCCGTGCATGCCGCGTTCCGCTGTGGACATTACCGACGGAAAACGTTAGCTTGTCCTCAGTGAGCAGGCAATGGGGTCTGCCGGTAACCGCCCGCGATGGCTGATGACTCCTACGTGAGCAAACGGAGTCCATCATGCCAAAACTGCTTTTGATCGCCTTGGGCGGTTCCATCGGCGCGGTTGCGCGCTATTTCCTTTCCGGACTGGCCCAGCGCTGGACATCCGGAACCTTTCCGGTCGGAACACTTTTCGTGAACGCCCTGGGTTGTCTTGCCGTCGGAGCCGTCATGGGGCTGATGGAAGGCAAAGGCCTGCTGGGTCCCAATGTCCGCTGGTTTCTCGTGATCGGCTTCATCGGCTCGTTCACAACCTTTTCCACGCTGGGCTACGAAACCGTGGAGTTGCTGAACGACGGTCAGCTCGCCTCCGCAAGCTTGAATGCCGTCGCGAATTTCGGGCTGGGTCTTGGCGCTGTCTTGCTGGGCCTTTGGATTGCGCGTGCGATCACCGTATGAAGGGAGACATGTTATGAAGCTTGAAGGCGAAGGTCAACTGCTCCGCGTGTTTATTGGCGAAAGCGACCGCTGGCACGGCAAGCCTCTGTACGAAGCCATCGTGCTGAAAGCCCGCGAGATGGGCATGGCCGGCGCAACCGTCCTGCGCGGCACGATGGGATTCGGCGCGGATAGCCGCCTGCATACGGCAAAGGTTCTCCGACTGTCGGAAGACCTGCCGATCGTGATCGAGATTGCCGACAGGCCGGAAAAGATCGAAGCCTTTCTTCCCGAGATCGACGGCATGGTCACCGAAGGGATGATCACGCTGGAGAAGGTGCACATCCTGGCCTATCGGCATAACGGCGGGGAGTGACCGGAGAAGGAGTCGGCGTGCGCTCGGCGACGGAAATTCCAATCACCGAGAACCAGGCCCGGAGTGTGGCGAGCGCGCTTGCACTGCTGGATGAGGAGCTTTGCCTGTTCGAGGAATACGGAAACGGACGGGAGCGTCATTCTGTCTGCTACGGGGAACGCAACCGGTTGACTGTGGGGCAGCGCAAAGCTCTCCTGGTCGAGATCGAACGCTTGCGCGAGCTGATGGCTGAGATCAAACGGGACCTCCGTTTGCGAATTGATGCCGAGGATGTCGCCCGGAGGATCTGGGGCACCAGTGCGGGGTTTTGGGAGATAGTGGCGGAAATGGAGAGCAAGCGGCTCAAGGGATATGGAGAAGTGGCGCCTTCTCTGGCGGGCTACCTCGACCCGCGTGTAGAGCGTCTGCTGAAGCTATTGCAGGCGGTGTCGGGCCTCATCGCGGCAGGTGAAACCGGCAACAGTGAGGCAGAGTGAATGGTCATGGAGCCATCAACACGGAGGTTCCGGGCTGAGTGCGGGGGCGCGCTTTTTGCCATTATCTTCGCGTGGCTTGGTCATGCCGGATGGTTCATGTGGCACCTTGCCGCCGGCAAGATCCACGTCGATGCGGTAGACATGTCGGGATTGAGATCGTACTTCGCTGTTGGCGAGGCATGGGAGGGGCTAGCGTACGCGATACTGGCCGGGGCGACAGTTTTCCTTGTCGCCCGGCAACGGAGTTGAGTGAGATGCTCAGAGATCGACTTCATCGATGCTCGGCGGGATCACCGAACGGTTCGGAGATGAGTTCGGAGAAAACGCCGGAGAAAACGCCGGAGAAGACTCTTGGGCGGTTGGCCGCAGCCCAGGCGGGCAGAGGCGGTCGTTACGGCTTCTGAAGGATGCAGGGATTCGACTGGGTGTTGTCGTGGACGAAGCCCAGGGACTTGAAGACGTAGCGCGAGCTGGGGCTGGTAACGTCTGAAACAAGGGGAACGTTGAGGGTATCGAGAAGGCTTTTCAAGGCTACGTGCGCCGCGCCGACTTGAAACTCTTTGCCCTCGATTGTGACTGTGGCGGATAGCCCTGCTTCGCGGCGGGAGTAGAGATCGACATCGAGGATCTTGACCTCCCCCTCCGTCTGGTCCTCGTTCAGGTCGGTGATCGTGTAGGCGATCAGGCCGTTGTCCTCGTGGACAAGGGAGACCATGACGGGCTCCCCCTTCTCCATACGGTACTGAGCGTTCGCGAGGCTCCCGCTTTCCTGGCGGGTGTACTTGAAGCATGTGTTCCGCAGGGGGAACCGGATCGCTGACGGTTCGGCGGCCGTGGTCACGGCGAAGCCGTGGGCTGCGGCGAAGCGGTCGGTCGCGTGTCGAATGGTCGCCACCGCAGCGCGCCGATCGCGCAGCCGCTCGAAACGGTTCTCGCTCCACTTCTCTTCCGCCTCGAAGGCGGCCCGGATTACCTCTTCATCGAAGGGGGCGATGGCGCGAATTTCGGGCAACTCGTCGCGATTTGCCTCAACGGATTCTTTGCGGAGTTGTCGGCGTGTGGGCATTGGTCAGAAAGGCAGGTTGTCCTTCGCCTCATGTGTGAGTTCGGGCGGCATAGCAGCCGGGCTCGGTGGCGGCAGCGCGTGACTGGATGATCTCCTTTGCGCGGTCAAGTTCCATTGCGTGATCCGTTCCTTCCTGCGTTCAGCGCGAATCCGTATCCTCGTGGGCTTGCTGGGCCTCTTCGATGAGCTGCGAGCAGCCGTATTCGATCTGTGACGGGATGGTGCTCGTGCTGTAGAGGCCGGCGTCTATGAGCGCCGATGCGAGGCGCGAGTGGTCGTCCCAAAGGTGCGGGTGCTGGGCCACAAAACTGACGCGCTCTTCGTGAGCCCGGCGGCGCGGGCTCTTGCGAATGCCCTTCTTCCAAGCAAAGCAGTCAGCGGCTGCCTGCATTCCGGCGCTTGAAAGGATCTGGTCCGGGTGAGGTGCCTCCTGAATGAGTCTGTCGAGCAGCGCGCCAGACATGTCGCCCTCAGTGCGGGGCATCCACTGAACGGTTCCGGGGACGGCATCAGCCGATAAGTTGACGCGGAGGGTGGCGCACGGGAGGTACTGCTTCAGCGGGCGAGCAGCTTGGCATGGAGCATAGACCCACACGATCCGAACGCGGACGTAGTCACGAGCAGCACTCATGACCGAAACGGCGTAGCCGAGAGCAGCCAGGCGTGTATTCAGCAAATCGAAGCAGTTCAGCTTGAGCGCCGTTGCATCGCCCTCGCCGAGAAGAGGTGCGATGGTATTGAGAAGCTCAAGTACGTCGGCCCTGGGCGCAGCGGTGCGGTAGATCACCCCCAGGACGTGGCTGAGAGGGATGAAGCCCTGCTGCTCGACGGGCGACGGTAGATGGCCGGGGATGCAGAGGTCAAAGGGAACCTGGTCGCGATGGAGGTAAAGAGACCGGATGGCGCGACGCCAACCCCGGTCAAGCAGCAGGATGTCGGCCGCCATCCTGCGGTTGTCGGCGGCGAACAGGAGAGAGGAGCCTGTGTGTTTGAGGTCGTGACCGGCCGGGCCGCTGCGGCCATTGGGCCGGAGCTCCGGTCCTTCCGTGAGCGTGCCGGCAAGTTGAGACTGCTTGCGCTTCCACTCCTGCTGGATCGCGGCGATGCGATCCTCGGCGGCTTCCTCAGGCGACATGCCGTCAGGGAGAGCCGGCCCGGGCCACTTGCGCCGCTTCGGGTACTTCTTCCCCCTGTCTTCGAGTGCATTCCAGAACTCAAGGAGATCATCCCCTCTCGATCGAGAGGATGCGGCGGCCTTCTGGATGCAGGTGAAGAGGATGGCGAGCGTGCGGAACGCGCGAGCCCCTTCGTCGTAGTCGGTGTTCGGATACCAGTCGTAGGTGATCTCAAAACTGGGGTCAAAGCTGAAATCGTCGGGGTCCGGTGTGGGGAGGTGCAGCGCGGCGTCCAGGCGCGGCAGAGCCTTCTTGCTGCGAACCTTGTCGACTTCGGGATAGACGGCCGACATGAAAAATTCGAGGGGCGCCATGTCCAGGAGCTTCCGTACGATCGCCTTGTAATCATCGAAGATGCGGCGGAAAGCCGCAATCTCGTGGGCATGGTTCAGGCTCAGCGACAACGCAACGTAGGCAAGCCGAACCACGTCCGGACCGCGATCAGGGACAGGAACGCGTCTGAGCAGAGAGGCCTGGATCTCGATCCCGGATTGGATGATGCCCGGTCCGGGATGGTTGTGGATCGCTGCGAGTGACGGCTGTCGCGTTTTCTTCCTATAGGCGTCATTGGGGCAGACGATAGCACTGCCCAGGTGCATGTAGGGCTGGAGGAAGTACCGCCCGCCGAATACGGCATCGGGGAGCAGCTTTCGGCCAACTGTCTTCTGTGATGCCTTCAGGAGTTCCAGGATGTCCTGCCTGGCGAGAGAGGATGCTTCACAACACAGCTCTTCCCAAGAAGGCGTGAGGATCTGCCCTTCTTCGTAAGGCGGCAGGGATTCCAGAAACTCGACTGTCCGCTGCATGCTTCCTGTCTCTCCGGTGCCTATCGACTCGTTCTGCGTGTCGCTTCCCGGCTTGTGTTGTGCTGATGACTATGCAACAGTCTGGATGGGAGTGCAATCATACGTTCTCGTGAGGGATGTCATGCAACATGAGCCTTGGGTTTCGCTGGAGGAAGTTGCGGCGCACCTCGGTGTGAGCAAGGACACGGTGCATCGTTGGTTGCGCAAACGCGGGTTGCCGGCACACAAGGTGGGGCACCTGTGGAAGTTCAGGCTCTCCCAGGTTGACGCATGGGTCCAAGCTGAGAAGCCCCCGAAAGACGAGACGAGATGACGGCAACAGCCATTCAATCGATTACGGACCCCAAACGCTTTCCCCTGCTGTCAGCATGTTCCGAACAGACCTGTGCCGTCCTTATGGCATGCGATTCTCTCGTGTTCATGGCACCGGACGACAGGATGTCCGCGCGCAACATCATGGCGCAGGAAGGAACCGAATGGCATCTGTACGGAGACACGCGGTGGCCCTCACCTTCAGTGTGGGTTGATTTCCCCCTCGTGTGCGGAGGGATGTCTGGCAACTGCGGGCTTCTGGTGCTGCGCACGGAGATTGATGAGAAAGAAGACGATCCACTGGCATGGGTCGCCGCAAACAACCCGCTGCTCCAGATCCTGCCTCATGAGCGAACAGAGACATCGATTCAAACGCGGCTTGATGCGTTGCGAAAGCTGGCGGCGTCATCAGAGTCCGTGCCAGGACCAGAGGACTCAAGGCCCAAGTGTGTCCAATGCTACTGCATCTTTCACGCCGCCGGCGGGAACGATCCTCTCTTCATCGCAACGTACATGGATCTGCTCAATGACCGGGGTATCCCGATTCCGAAGTACCGCACGGCTTCGCTTCACAGCCAGGAAGACGTCTTTCTCTGCCGGTTCGCCCTACACTCGCTGTTTGCCCTGAATCAGGGCCGGCGGAATGGTTTGTCGTTTCTCACAGTGCAGCAGCTCTCGACATTCGTGCCTGCCTATCTCACAGACGAGCGGAGCAACCCCAGGTGGGCGCGATTTCATCCATCACGAATGCTCCGGACTCGGCCGGCGTTACGCGCACTACCTGTGCCCAAAGAGATGACGGATGGCATCATGCAGATGCACGACTTCGGGACTGTCGCCAAAGTGCGGCGCTCTGAAGCGAACCTGCACATGCTCATGTTCGAGCGGGCAGCGAGACCTGGCAGCCTCACGCCCTACCAGGCCGATTCCAACGTCAGTATGATTGCGTTCATTCATCGCGCAAACGGCGGTGCAATCTACACTCTTCCCGACGGCCTCGTGGAGGAGTTTAATAAGACCGACTGTACGGAAGTGTTGATCGGAGACCTCCAACTACCCTTCGCAAGCCTCTTTCTGAGCTTCACGCCGCCTCATCCGATTCATCTGGCGGATGGGGCCGCAGTGGACGGATGCTACGTGGTTAAACAGGCGGACGAGTACTTGCTCATGCTCACATCCCGGTTGAACGGCGTCGACTATCCACGCTCGTTATCTCTTGCCTGCTTGGACCCGACGTTCAGCCTTCACTTGCCTGCCGGCGACGAAGGACTGTGCATCAATGACGCTGTCGAAAGAGGAATCGAGCAGTTCCTCGCACAAAACGCGCCCCCCGAGGACGATCTAACCACAACCGTCGAACAACCTGACGGGACGGTGTCAACAGTCGTTGATGGCCGTGCAAAGAGCCGTCGGCAGCGTATCGAGCTGTTCCGGTCTCAAGAACCCGTATTTCGGGCATGTCTGAACATCATTATCAATGCGGCATGCTTCATTTCCTTTCGGCCGGACGACATATCCGATGGATGGGAGGGCGAACCGCCCGAAGGGCTGATTGAGGCCGCGAACGACCCTGGCGCCACACGTCGGAAAAGGGATAGGAAGCGAGATGCCCAACGAAGGATCGAGAACGGCGATTTCACGAGGATCAAGATCTGTGGACGTGATCTGTTCCCTGACGCAACCGAACATGCCGCAACCGGACGCGGCGTATCTCCGCGGGCGCATTGGAGGCGTGGTCACTGGCGCCGACAGCGCCACGGTGTCGGATTGAAGCTCGTTACGCTACGCTGGATAAGACCAACAATCGTGAAGAAGGAACACGGCCCGATGGTCGAAGCCCGAATCTACGACGTTGAGAAGCCGGAGCCGAGCTTGTAGCAGGTTCTGCTCTTCAGCTGCTACTTCTAGGCGAGTACGTTAGAGAGCATGTCCGACAGTGCGTTATGGGCGTAGTGTCGCGAACGTCAAAATCAGCGGCAAATCGGTGAACGCAGCGATAAAGATAGCGACCACACGGAAGTGAGGTCCGAAGTAGCGTGATTGTGTGTTGGCAAGCACAGACACGAGGAATGACTGGCGAGTTATGAACGAAGAAGAAGCAAGACAGGCCATTCTGCAATCAGTTTCCGTAACCCGACCACGAGGAATGACTGGCGAGTTATGAACGAAGAAGAAGCAAGACAGGCCATTCTGCAATCAGTTTCCGTAACCCGACAGAAGATCCTAGTTGCAAAAGCCTTCATCCTGAAGGAATTCCATTCTGACACGACCGCACTCCTTGACCAGTTCCTCGTCTCTGTTGATGCGCGTATGCCTGAGAAAGTCGTGCTTCACGATTCTGTTGACGTGGGTGCCTCAACGAGGGCTGTGGCGGAGTCGTTCTCTTGGCGCCTGGCATTCGGTGAGGCGGTTTTGCAGCTCATCCATGGCGGGATACTCCTGAATGCCGATACCTCCACGCTCTCGGTTGTCACGAGTATTCCATGGACCACCGTCGTGCCAGGCAGTGGCGGACACTCGAGCAGTTGGCGTTTTGATGAGCTGTCGTTCGATATTCCACGCCGGATTCGCCTCGCCCCCTCACAGAAAACAGACGAATACCAGCCGCTTTCAGATCCGGATCTGTTCATGCACGAGCTTGCCATCCCTGACCTCAACCCTGACATCGAGTTGGCTCTTCGCGAAGCGGTGCGGTGTTTCCGGTACGATCTCTATACTGCGGCGCTCGCAATGCTGGGCAAGGCATCGGAAGGGGCATGGATTGAGCTCGGGAGTGCACTGGCTGTGGCCATTCCGCCCAGCGCGAAGTTCGACCCAGAGAAGACCAGAGAACGCTTCCTGGACCCTTTTGTTGGCATCGGCAAGAAGATCCTTGATGCGCTGAAGCTGTACGAAGACCATCGTTTCCCGGAGGCGATCAGGAAGAACAGCGGGGTACGGATTCAGGATCTCCGAAACGCTGTCATATGGGCAGATGCCGTCCGCGAGTCAAGGAACTCGATTCACTACGGTGCCGAGCCACCGATGACGAACTGCTACGAAAAAGTAGCTGCGCTCCTGATCGGCGCCATTCCGCATTTCAAACTCATCACCGAGCTGAGGGTTTGCGTGAAGGAGGGGATCGTAGGGGCCAACGACGAGAAAGAAAGTGAGATGAGACATTGACTGAACACCCAACATGTCAGTGGAGTGGAGCGAGTGGCGCCCAGTATACCTATTACATCTGGGAACTACCGGCATCGTTCAATAAAGACCAAGACGGCAACTACATCTATGCGAAGAAGAACGCCGAGGGGAAGTGGGTGCCGATCTACATCGGACAGGGCGATCTCAAGGACAGAACAGAAGACCACCATCAGGCGGCGTGCATCAGCCGCAAGGGGGCTACCCACATTCACGTGCACCTGAACGCAAGCGAAGAAGACAGACTCGCAGAAGAGCGCGACCTCCTTGCGCACTACACCAATGCGTACCAGCCTGCCGGGTGCAACGAGAAGCAAGGCGGCTAATCAGCATCCCGTCACTGAACCTGCAGTGCAGGGCTCACACAGAGAGAACGAACCGGTTTGTCAGCGTGCCGCCCTCTGCATCAGCTTTCTCGCCTCTTTGGCTTCATCCGCCATGCCGAGTTCGTTGTACGCCTCCAAGGCCCGTTTCAAAGTCCGGTTGGCAGCATCCGGTTTCCCAAGGGCCGCGAGACACTCACCGATGTTCCTCTCCGTGAATGCTGCCTGGTAGGCCGGGCCGTTTGCGGATAGGAATGGAAGGATGCTTCGGAGCTGGGACAACGCCTTGGCATGCTGTCCCGAATCCATGAGAGCCAACGCCAGGTTCCCCCTGGTCTGCAGCGCGAGATGGTGCAGGCCCAGCCTGTGCGCGGTGGGAAGGCATGCCTTTGCTCTGCGGATCGCGGATGGCAATCTACCGGCAGCCAGATCCACAGTGAGCGCACCCATTTCGGACACAGCAACAGGCTCGGGGTCCCCGAGCTCTTCGCCGATCTTGCGGGCCTTCGCAAAAGACGCGGTCGCGGCATCCAGCATTCCCGCCACTCGCTGCATGGTGCCGATATTGTTGAGCAGACGAGCTTCGTCAGACCGGTTCCAGGCGACGCGTGCATGCCACAGGGCGATCGAGAGAACACTGATTGCATTTTTCACGTCTTGCCTGGCGAACAGAATCTTCCCGAAGACTCCGAATGCCGTCGCCATTCCTCCGTGATCACCGGCCTTCTTGAAGCCAAGACGAGCGGCTTTCGTGAACCGCAAAGCGCCGTCGAATTCCTCTTGCTCGAATAGCATGTCAGCCAGGTTCGCCTGGGCCCGTGCTCGCTCGAGTTGAAGCTCCGGCTCGCCTTTGAGGCCACGGATGAGCCCACGCAGGTTCGCCTCCGCCTCGTTGGTGTTCCCAATACGTCGATACACGAGAGCTAGGTTGAGGGAGGTGTTCACGAACGCATGCTGGTCAGCACAGCGCTGCATTTCTGGTAGCGCCTTCTCCAGCTTTCTCCTCGCGGTGGCCCATTGCCCGATGTCTGTGGCAACGGTGGCCTCGTTTGTCAGACAGCGCACGGCCAGCCCAGGATGCCGATGCCCTAAATCGCGACGAATGGCGGCAAACTGACGGCATGATGCCTTCCTCTTGCCGCCTTCGTATAGAATCCTGCCGATCAAGAAGTCCGCGAGATAGGGGGCTGTGGTTCGTCTCATCGAACGCAGCAGACTAGTTGCGAGTGGCTTGGCATGGCGTACGGGCGGCGTTCTGGGTCTCGCACCGCAGAGCGTGGCTAGAGACTCCAGAGTATTCCCCACGATCACAGAGGCTCCGGTTTCGCGGAGGAACTCCGCGAGGCCCGGGGCAGTTGCCAACTTGGCGATGTCTCGATCAGTGGCAATTCGTGGTGTTTCCGGCGCGTGAAGGACCCACAGGAGAGGTTGGGCGCTTTCGGTGATTCGCAGTCTCGGCAGAATATCCGAGTCATCGGATCCAGAATAGCCAATCACGGCCATAGGGAAATCCCGTCTGACACGCGCCAAATACTCCCCACGCGGAGGATCCCACATGAATGCAGGCCCAAGTGCTCCGACCTTTCGCATGGTTGCGCACATGGAGTCGAGGTCATCCAGTGACCCGTGTAGCTTGGCCAATACTCCCCGCGGCGTTCGTCTACGCCGTGCCTTGAAATCCTGCGAGGTTTTCAGGAGAACGGGTCGGATATCAGAGGGAGTCGCCCGCTCGATCAGTTCATCGAAGTTGGTCGTCAGTACCGGGCAACGATCCTTGAGCGCTGTGGCAAGCATCCGATGCAACTGGTTAGGTCGTCCTCCCCTGAGGGCATTGAGGAAGCCGAGAGAGCCTGTCGTCTCAGCCAGGATCTGCATGAGTGATTCGAAACGGACGCATTTTGCGTACCGCTTGATTGTGTCCTCTTGCCACCGGCGGCGGGCGATCGTGCTTATGGACCACAATCCGGATCCCACAGCACTGGAGATCTCGCCGGCAAGAGGGCGACACGCCGGTGCATCCCGCGAGGTGCCGGCACCCACAAGAAACGCAAGCCGGCCGAATTTCCGTGCCGTTGCGAAAGGCAGAAGGGCTTCTGCAAGTCTCGTCGTCCGCGTAACCATACTGCTTAGCGTGCTTGTGTCTTCCCGGAAGACGTGAACTGGAGTGTCGCCCGGTGTTGTCCAGGGTCCCACCTTTTCCGGACCCGAACAGTGACCGACGGGATCTGATACAACTGTGAGTGCTTCACTGGCCCCCGGTACCCAAGGGCCCGTATGCGGCCGAGTGATGTCCGAAAATCATCCTGCGGCATTCGTGGGTCGCATAGCATTTCCGTGAAAGTCTTATTTGGATCGACCTTGTATGACCATGTCGCATAGCGTTGTGCGCGGCGGAGTCTGTATTCAATGAAGAGAACGCGCACTTCGTTTTCGTGGGAGAACTCCAGCCTCTTGAAGAGTAGCGTAGAAGCCGTCCACCTCCAGTCGGCAAGGGCTGCTGCACTGATCCCTCGTTTCAAGAATGCGACAATGTTCTTCTCATTCTTGTACAGGACGCGCCCCATGTAGTAGCTAGCCCACGCCCTCCAGTTGTTCTCATCGTATAGGGCATCAAAGAGACTTCCGATGGTAGACTTGACTCGCACTCCGTCCTTCTCTGGCGAGTAGATCCTCCATAGCGCGTCCGTTTCCTCCTGATTGAGCGTCCAGCATTGGCCGTAGAACCTCTCCCTGAGATACGTCGGCGTCTCCACCTGTTCTCTGCCGAGCATGAATGATGTCTTCTGGAACACCACATTCTCGAAGGGATCATCCCACATCTTCGGCTTGACGAGCACGTTCCTGCCGGTTCTCAGCGTCTTCAGCAGATGGCGGCGACGGAACACCCGATAAATAGGAGTGTCTGGGGGGTATTCATAAAGGCCATTCAGCAGGTTCTTCCTCTTTGCCGAACGGTTCTTCTGCAAGTACTCACTACCGACCATGATTGCCTCTCTGCGCCTTGGCCTTGTGCGATGCCGACAACCATACAGGAGCATCAACGTGAACCAAGATACTCTGTGAGCTTCCGCCAGTAATGAGTGCCGGCATCTTCCGCTGAAAGCTTTGACGACTGTTGCCCGCCAAATGACATTGCGAAGCCGCTGGGCTTGAAGAACAGCTCGTGACCATCATCGTCGAGAGTGAGCCAGTCGTTGAACGAGTTGTACGCTGGCGTCTCTACGTCGTCACCAGAGTAATAAATCCCCATGCTACCGAGCTGTCGACCAATCCATATCTTGCACTGGGAAACGAGATCGCCGTGACGATAAACGCGACACGCGAAATGGACTGAAGTGATATCGCGGAAGTCGGCTTCAATGCTCGATTCTGTCTCCGCAAGCCTGCTCAAGGCGGCCCTCATAAAGTCATGGATCTCACGAAAGCCGCCTTCCAGGAACTGGATACGGTCGCGGTCGGAGAACTCCTTCTTTACCTTTGGCATGAAGGCGTCGAGCTTGCTCAGATCGGGAGCGAATGTGGAGCCCATGCGCGGCCGTGCGCGGTTCCTCCACCAGACGACATCTGCCCGGGCTCCGGCAGGGCGACCACGGTGCGTGTTCCAATCCTGGATGACACTCTCGATCACCGACCGCTCTTCCGCAATATCGCCCGGCGCGGCCACGAAGACGCCTATGACCTTCTGCGTTTCACTCATGATCACACCTCACAACAGATCTCGTTGCTGTCAGAACAGATGGATCTTCTTCCACGATTCCACAACACTCGCAAACTCGGCTTGGACAGTAGGACCCATCTGGAAATGGATACCAGTCCGACGCACCAACTCTCGGAGTGCGGAGTCTGCGCGTCGGTGAGCCGTTAGCGGTCGGTTTGGGTGGCAATCCCGCCCAGGCGCCAGCCAACGCTCCCGGCAGCACATCCACCGCCCGCAGACCCTCCGACGGTCGTGCTCTGAGTAGTCCAACCATGTGAATGTCGATCTCATGTCCCTGCAAGTTCATCCTGATTGGGAGTCAGTCGTTCATATCCAGCGTCCAGTAGCCCGGGTCGCCCGGCTTTTTCGGCACGGCATATCCATCCTCATGGTGAATCTCCAAATGATGGGTACCGCCGGCTCGAGCATGCGGAGGGCGGCCTTCACGCTTCTGGCCGGGACGGGAAACGCTGGGGGTAACGATTGCACCTTCCTTGTCGACGGTCTGGCGTATAGCCGGCGTGAGTGCGTCGATTACTTCCTGCACGCACTGGTCCATCTCGTCGCGTACACGGTAGACCCAGAACCGCTTCACCTTCCATCCGAGTGCTGTCAGTCGGATGTCTCTGATGATGTCCGCCTTGCAGCGGGCGCCGTCCCACTCCTTGTGATACAACTCGCCGTCCACCTCCACATCCAGGTGCGTGTCGCCGTACACGACTGCGAAATCAAGCCGGTACTGATTGACTGGGTACTGCGGAATTGGGTTGAGGCCCGCTCCCTTCAGGGCTTCGAAGAAGGGACCCTCCCAGAAGCCGACACGCGGATCATTCGGGTCGAACTGGCCCGCCGTCTGCGCCGCGGGCTCATGGCCTAGCGACTCCACATAAGAAGTGAACGCCTCGACAAACGGTACGCCGCAGTGGCCGCACGCGGCGCGACTGCCGACTACATGGAGGAGAGCACGAGCGCGGGTGATCGCCACATTGAAGAGGTTGCCCGTGCTGGACAGGAAGTACTTCGCGCCCCTGCTCAGGTCGGGGCCGATGCATGGCGAGAAGAACATGACGTCTCGCTCGTCGCCCTGAAAACCGTGGGCGGTGTCGACAATCAAGGCCGCACGGTCGGTTACGTTCGCCGGCAGTTTTCCGAAGATCATGTCAGAAATGCGGTTGGCTTGGGCACGGAAGGGCGTCACAACGCCAACTGTGCCGGGGAAGTCGCGCCGGACAAGCAAGTCCTCCACGGCCGTGCATATCGCATTCGCTTCCTCAGGATTCATGGCGCTGCCGCCTCGGGGGGCTTGGACTCGTCCGTCTACGTCCGTCCAGACCACGCCGGGGCCTTTCCCTTCGAGGCGCCTCAGTCTCCGGTAGTCGGTGCAGATCCGCAGCGAGCCGCCATACCACTGGCGGTTGCTGAAGCTGATGATGTCAGAATGGGAACGAAAATGTTCGCGCAGCGAGATCACCGAAGTCTCACCCGCGCATGTTACGGCAAGATCGAACAGGGAGTTGTCAGCGAACGTGTACGGCATGTCCCTGGCTTCAGTCAGGCCGTGTTTGAGTTGAAGCTGCTGCTCACGGTGCTTCTCGATCGTCGAGATGTGGCTAAGCTGTTGCGGGTCACCGATGATCACGGCCCGTTTGGCTCGGTAGAAGAGCGGGAGTGCAGACGGGATATCACACTGACTCGCTTCGTCAATCACGACTATGTCAAACAATCCCGCCTCGAACGGCAGCGATCCGCGGACGGAGAGATTTGTCACGCACCACACCGGCAGGACCTCGGATATGCGAGAGAAGAGCTTTTCCTGTTCCTGCATCAGTTGTGCGTACACTCGGCCGCCAACCTGGTCGCCGGCCAATCGCTGAAGAACGGATTTGAACTCGCCGAAGGCGCGTCGGTGGGCCTGGTCTTTGATGCGGTCCGGCAGGAGCTTCCCCCTTGCGCCAATCAATCGGGCACCCCACTCGGAGAGCTGTGCGTCCAGCTTGGCCCACGCCTCAGAGATGTCCTCGACGCGTTGCGAAGCCTTGAGCGCCCCGAGGGCGTTGCGGTAGTCGGCAATCGCCTGGAGCACGTGGATGTAGTCCAACACGGTATCAGCGTACGACTTCCACGCCTGCAGGCGATCGAGCGTCACATCAGTACCCGGTGACGGTCCAAACAGCGCCGAGTCGCCCATTGCCTCTCGGAGATGTTGCTTGGCTGCAATGAAGTCAGAACTGCGGCGGAACCAACGGCCGATCCGCGCGAAGAACCCGAGATCAGTCTTCAGATGAAACTCCACGAGCTTGAGCGCTTCAGTCGGTCCTGCCACAGCAGGTATGTGCTCTGCATGGCACAACGCCTGCCAGACGTCGTCGGGCAGCCGGGTTCCGGCCGCCTCGATGATCCGGTCACACTGATCCACTCGGTTGCGGGCCTGCCGGGTGGCCTCCATCTGCCCCCATAGTGTGTCGCGCTGCCGCACCAGGTGCTCGTAGGCTTGTCGCGCCTCATTCTCGGCGTCGTAGTCCTCTGGCCCTGCGTTGAGGGAGAGCATCTGAGTCAGGAAACCGATCAGCTCACTTCGGAGGTTTCGGTCGCCACGGCGGGAGCCTGCACGAATGGCCAGGGGGTAACCGCAAAGCGCATTCAATCGGTCCTGCACAACGTCTACAGCCTTGTGATTCCGGCTTGTGAACAGGACTCTCTGCCCCCTGAGGTAGGCGTTGGCCAGAATAGTCGTTACGACCTGGGACTTGCCGGTTCCCGGAGGCCCCGTTACCACCGTCAGTGGTTCGGTCATCGCGGAGTGGACCGCGTTACGCTGTTCCTCGTTCAGGGGAACGACTTCGTATAGTGTATCCTCACCATCTGGTGGCGGCCGGGGTGGCGACGTAGTCGAATCACCAAAGAACAGCCGCAACGCTGAGGACGACAACCGTGAATCGGATGCCGACTTGAGCTGACCCAACTCACGATCCAGCCCGGCCGTGTACTTCGACTTCTCGCCAATGACGATAACCGCACGGTTGTGCAGACCTCCACGTGAGATATCGGCCAGTAGTGGGACAGCCGGCAGTGCGCCGGGATCGAGCGGTTCCGACTGTTCGCAAGGCACGCCCAGGGCTTCCATGCGCCGTACGATGTCGGCAAGCCCGTCATCGGGCGGCGAACCATCCGCCTCCAGAATGCCCAGCTCGTGCATGAACTGACGTCGTTCCTCGACGTTGGAGAAGACGTCGGACAGGAATCCCGCATTGACTCTCGGCCACTCAGCGACGAGATCCATCTCCAGCGTATTCCCCGTGAGGGTGTACTCGATGGTTTGAAGAAATACCGGGACAGCAAAGCCACCACTCCAGCCATTCCTGGATTTGGCGATCCACCGGACGTACAGCGGGTATCCGTAGAATAGGGCTCCTGAAGCGCCGCGTTTCCGTAGCTGAATGGCAAAGTCCCTCTTCTCTCCATCGAGGTCCATTACCAGATGCGACTGCTCGCTGCAACACCACTCTTCACGAAGGGGATGGCACAGGAAGTCCCTGTCCAGGCGGAAGATAGGGTATGATGATTCCGGGTGTTCATCTTCGGCAACGCATTCCCTGTAATAGTCGATGTAGTGCCCGAATCGTGACCACGTCGGCGTCCTGCCTGTAGGCTGGTTGCGACCAGGATCCGCTCCGGAATCGCTCGTGCTTGTCGTCCTGCCCGCGAGCGTCCACCGATAGCCGGCATCCTGCCGCACCTGCCCTTTCAGAGGACCGTATAGGAGATGGTTGACAACCTTCTTGTCCGCGTTCTCGTGCCCCGCCTCCCGGAGTCGGCTAGCAATCTCGGTCGCCATCAGCGGCTTGTCTGACGCGCGCAGCACGCCGAGGACAGCCATTACAATCTCATTGTTATTGCCTTCCGTCATTCTTGACCTTAGCCAGACCCGTTGTCGCCTAACGGGAGGCGGCATCCTTCTTCTCGTTTGCGATCCTATCCAAGACGGGGACGAGGCGTTCCTGCTTGTGGGTTCGCAGGTGGACTTTCACTGCGTCACTGTCCTTCCATTCAACTTCGTACTTCCGACAGGATTCTTTGTGTCTCTTCAGAAAACCAAGCGCATCGGGATGAAACTGTCCGCTAGTCCAGAAAGCATACGTTTCCCGCTTCCCGTCGAATGCGGATGATCGTGCGGCACGAATCTTGGGCACTGTGTTTCGGAACCACTCTCGAACGATCTCCACGCCAATCTGCTTCGTTGATAGGGTGCCCTTGCATTCCACGACAATGGCCTTAGATCCTGCTATTACCTCAACGTCTATGTCTGTCAGACAGTTGCCGTCAGAACGAATCTCCCGCTTGACCGAGATGTTCCCGCCACCCTCTGCCAGAACGGCAATTCCAACGAGGAGTTCGAACAGGTCGCCACGAAGGTTGCCCATCGCCCCTTCAAGCGCAGCAAATCGTTCTCCAATATCTGCCACACGTTTCGGGTTCTTCTTGGCAATGGCACCGGGATTGGAAAGCGTCTCGAGAAGAAGACGAAGCATGTTTGCAGCTTCTTCGCCCAATAGCATCGCGGGGGTGGTCAGAACTGCGCCAGCTCGGCGCCCGGTCTCGAACGCAGATTGTTCATAGCCATCGGCAACGAACATCGGTGTAAATGGACGGCATCGTCGGTGTGTTCTTGCTGCTGCGATCTTTTCGAGAAATGCATCAAGGTCCCGTTGCCGGACCTTTCTGCCCACCAAGCAATCAACCACCCAAAATCCCGGGAGGCGTCCGCCGTCTTGTCGCGAGGACGCATATGGTGAGATGTACGTTGGGGCCGTGATGTCCCAGGCATAGCCGCCGAACTCTGCATCGTCCCCACTATGTCGCACTCTGACCTGGCCAAACGCTGTGAGTCCATTCCGGCGGAGGAATTCTTTTGTTGCGAGCGCCAGAGCCTGTTCAGAGCGGAATCGTGCATAGGCCACCTGAGAGTCGGTCGTGGCGGGCTGTTGCAAGCAGAGAATCTGGCCTAGAACCGGGTGCTTCGCTTCCCAAATAATTCCATCCTGCAGAAGATTATCCCTTGCCGTGTCCCACAGTAGATGCCCTTTACGCGGTCTAATGGGGAACCCGCAAAGGCTTTCAGCGCGATGTGCAGCGAGACGCCCAGCATTTTGCAGCATATGATGCAGAAGATGTCTGTAAGAACTGCCAGCCGCATCGAGCGCCTTCCACAGCCGATGGTCCCATTCGCTTTCTGTGCGCTGTTCCGGGGTGTAGTAGACTCGCCCTGCCGATGGTAGTCGCAAGTGCCCCAGATATCGGAGTTCACCGCGCCGGACTGCTCGCGATATTCTCTGCCGTACAGCCGCACCAGTGCCACCCGCCTCGCGGACGATTGCCTCGATGAGGGTGCCTGATGCACATGGGCCGAGTTTTTCGACGATATCTGTGGGCTTCATTGGGAGCCTGTCACGCTACGCTATTTACAATTACTACTCTTACGCCCCGTCATTCCGCTCTTCTGAGTTCGTGTCACCGTCACAACGGAGTTCAACCGTTTCTTCATATCAGCTGCACCTGCCACCCCCTCGCCGACATCGATTGCACTGCCTTTGCATCCAGGCCGCGTGCGCTGTTTCTGAATGCGTTCACTGGCATAGCCAAGCAGACAAGGTGTGTCGGCCGCGTCATGGCCACGTAGTGAAGTTTGAGCCGAGTTTGCTGCTGCACACCCGTACCGCTGGCACCTGACTTGGCACCGGAGAGCCAAGGCATGAGGAGTTCCAGATTGTGTTGCCCGTTTCTGCCCTGCCAGAACGTATCCAAGACGAGGGTAGCCGTGTGGGTCTGTCCCTTGACGGAGTGGATCGAACCTACCCGAATCGCGACCTTGGGGGATCCCATCGGGTATCGGTAGACGTTATCTCGCGTTGTCTGAACGCCTGCCTGCGCCGATTTCGGCACTGTGGAGTCTTCCGGCCAAGCCAGAAAGGCTCTGGCCTGTGCTTCAGTCAGTTCCTCTCCCACTACGCTCTCTGCTACCCGGCGCACCGCATCACGCCAACGCGTTACCCATGTCTCTTGCGAAATTGATTCTCGGTGCACTGCAAATGCCGTGGCAAGATCCTCATACTCATGTCGCACTTCCGGGTTCCCTTCAAGGAGCTGAAGAACCTGCCGGTGGCGGTGCCTGCGGCGCACCAGGACCCTTTTCGCCTCGGTCATGCCTGCCAAGCGCAGAATGCCTTCAGCTATAGGCTCCAATGCGAGGTAGGCCTCGCCCGCCGCCTCCGCCTTGCTCCTGCCCGCCAGGAGGCATTGCACGAATGTCTTCGGTTTTGGCTCATAACTCGTCAACTCAGCGTCATATGACGGCCAATAGTGTCCAACGTGATGAGGAAACTTCTCGGCGTCCTCTGCCTCGGGCGGTCTATGCACCTGCCCGACAGCTGTAAACGTTCCAGCCATCAGCTCCTCTTCAGAGAATGTCGCAAGGAGCAACTTCCCATAGGCATCCATGACTCTGCCCGCACTTGTCTCGTCGAACAGAAAGACCGTGTGCGGCCCCTCAGCCGCTCCCGAGGTGGGCGCCTTCTTGGGCCCGTGGCCTTTGATGCCATAGGGGGAAACCCCCAGTGGATCAGCAAGGTCGGCGATGCCTTGTCCAAACCGGTGGCTATTGGGAATGTCTTTCTTGATGGTGTCGCCAGGAAATGTGTCCGTGTCTGCGGCTTTCGCTCCCATGAAGTCGAATATGGCCTGGTTGCCGTCACCAAAACGCTGGCGAACCACAGGTGACTCTCCTTCAATGAAAATACGATGCAGGATGCTGGACTGCTCCTCGCTGTTATCCTGCGCCTCGTCTATGAAGAGAAGCGGGAAGCGATCACGGATTGCCTGAATGACGGAGGGTAATCGGTCAATGATGTCGTGAGCCCAGATGAACATGTCGCTATGGCAATGGTAACCCTCTTTCGCGGCCACTCGGCAACATTCCCTCACACGCTTGAAGGTGTCTGTACGGTCGCCAAAAGGGAAAGGACCATTCCTCTTAGTCACATTGAACTCCGTGTCAACAATGCGGATGTTCGATTCATCCACATGTTTCTTCTCGAGAGCGAACTGCCATTTGCGTTCGAGCTTACTCCAGCGTTTCCTCTGACATATGTCGGTATCAATCATGCTGACGGGATAGCCCAAGGACCGCAACCAAGGCACCGCGAGGAAGTCGTTAACAAACCCGTGGATCGTTCCGATAAAGTGGGGATACGACAGCAGTCGCCGACCAACACTTGTGTTCCCAAGACGCGTCTCTATCTCGTTTCGAGCCGCGTTCGTGTGGGACACAACGCAGATGCCACGTGTTCGGTGGCACCACTTCTCCGCCAAGATAGCCAACTTCGCCACCAAGAGAGTCGTTTTGCCGCTGCCAGGGCACGCCGCGATATCCATCGGGGCCATGGACTTGAGGACTTCCTGCCGTGGATCAGTGCCTTCGTGCCCCAAAAAGGCCGTCCTCGGGAGGCCGAGCAGCGAGGAAACCCATCGGATATCTTCGGCCGTGACATCGGGAACCACGATTTGAGGGGAGTCAATCATCGTCCGCCTCGTCTTCGTTAGGTATGCCCGCAGATCCGCCGGTTACGTACTCGATGGCGTCGACAAGATACTTCGGTAACAGCTCCCGAAGTATACTGCTTGAGAGTCTTCCTTTTCGATGTTTCCGCTGCAGCCACTCCGCAAGATATTGAGCGGCCGTCGGCTTGGATACGCCCCCCTTTGCGAAGTCTGCATAGACTTTGGACGCAAGTACTTCCGCACTACTACAACCATCCCTTGGGGACACGGCCGACTTTAGCTTCGCGAACTCCTTGAGGGCTTTGCGTACCGTGCGGAATACAGTTGTTTGCCCTGCATTGATCGCGTCATCGTTGTCGGCAAGACAGGCTGCCACGAAAACATCCTCTGCCAAGGCTCCCGGAAAGTGGTGGTTCTCATCCCTCGGGCCTAGGGCCAAGTCGTATTCGAGCGTCCACTCGTCAGAGACGAAGGTCTTCACGTACTGGCCAGATGCCTTCTCCCTTTTCGCTTCACGAGCTAGCGCCAGCGCAGCTTCGTCCTCGAGATCCCTCTTCGCACGCCAACGCCGACTACTTTTCGTCGGCCAAGAAGTGCCCTCTGCAACTTTACCGACGATCAGCGGCGCGCAGTCCGGCATAACGTCCATGTCTGTGACGCACGCGACCGGGATGCTGAGTTGACCATCTAAAGTGACGTTCTTCCGCTGGAAGATTCTGGCATAGCGGCGTAGACCCACCCCCCCGACATTCACAATCGAAACACCATGCTCAGTGAAGTCCCTGCCAATAAGTCGTGCGAGAGTGGGACCCAAGATCGCTTCGGCGTCGCCCTCAACAATAAGTACTCCTCGGGCAAAAAACAGATTCGCTTTGGTTACATCGAGAAAGCGCGTGAGGAACCGGTAGTCCGACGCGCTGAGTTCCGTCTCCCCCTGTGACATTGAGAAGGCTCGCCCCTGGTGGACCATCACGAGACTGTCCAGTTCAATTGCCGATGCGAGATTCGGGCTATGCGTAGTGATGATGATCTGTATGCCTTCGGTCGAGGCCCGGTTCTGGAGAAAGGTCATGACCTGCAATTGGCGCTGTGCATGCAGGTGCGCCTCTGGTTCTTCGATGAGCAGCAGCTTGTTTCGCTCGTCTTCTTGAGCTAGAAGCAGGAGCTCGCAAGCCATGAACAGAAGATTGTTCGACCCCAGGCCCAGCTTTCCTGTTCCGTCGAGAACGAGGTCAAGTTTCTCGAGCAAGTTCCTCAGACGCACTTCGGAAGGCGCCGTCGATCCGCTGACTTTGATGCTGCTTCGCGGGCTATCGCTACGAAGGGAAAGCTCAGACAGGTGAGTATCGATCTTGTTGCGTACATCAACAATACCTTGCTGTCGTCCCAGAAGTGCGTTAGCCAAGTCCCCAATGCCGAGCACGTTCAGCTCGTCCGGATCGAGATCCTCATCAGGACTGTAGCCAACGCCTGATGATCTGACTTGCTCCGTGTGGAGGAGCACCTGAGACAGACGCGATCCACGACCAGCAGACAACGCTTGCTCAGCGTCACGAAGGGGACGCAGGTACGTTGCGCGCAGCAACTCGCGCACTTCTGGAGCCATGGTCGGGCCCTTACCATCCTTGCCCGAGTGGACTTCTGGACGTCTGTATGGCCGAGCCAATCTGCCAATGCCAGTGTCCTTGGCCGTCCAGTTCACGTAGAGGACTGGTTCCTCCGTCGGCTTCTCGCCATACGTCAGGTACTCCACAAAGGCTCGCCTGTCTTGCGGTCTCAACCCTTCGAACTTACAGGCGATCCTGATTTCGAGAGTCGTCTGGCCGCCATAAAAGTCGCTGTCTTCGATCCTGAACCATTCCTGATCTGTTGTGCCCAACGCAAAGCGAAGTGCATCGATCACTGCTGTCTTGCCTGCTTCGTTCTCGCCCACCAGAGCTGTAAGGCCAGGCTTTAGCTTCATCTCAAAACGTGCGGGGCCCGCTCCGAAGCAGCGGAAGTTCTCTATGCTCAGTGACGATAGATACATCTCTGGCCCCTAGTTCACTTCGTCGAAATATCGCAGAATTCCGGCAGTTTCTGTGTTCATGGCGCGCTCTCTTCAAATAGGTCACCCTCGGCATCCGGTGAATACGACACCGCCGAGATATCACGTCTGAGAAACAAATCATTCTCGCTTTGGGCGCTGAAGCGGTCTTTGCGTGTGGGGGGCTCACGCAAGGCTTTGGGCGGCGGAGAGGTGGTGGTCAGAATGTACTGGAACGGGCACTCGTCCGCCCCGCCGAAGGTGGTTTCCAATTCCGCGATGAAGTTGATGAAGGCGCGGTACAGGCGGAGTCCGAGGTCTGCTTCTCTGGGGCTGTCGTGGAGGAGGAAGCCGGGAAGGTTGGCATCTGGAGAAAGACAATTGAACAGTACTGCAGTCACGTCGGCTAAGAGGATGGCGAGCGTTTCCACCGCCTCTCCGCTCATCGCAGTGCCATGCACCAGATGGAACTGCAGCTCACGGTTGTCAAAATCCACCTTTCCGTCATAGCCTGGCGCGCTGATCACAGCACGGACACACATGGAGAAGATCTCGGCGAGAAGATCGCGATTGACCTGATGCTCTTGGATCAGCTCGGCAAGGCGCTGCTCCTGCTGCTCGATCTCAGCCTGCTTGTCGGCGAGTGCCTTCTCCGCGTCGCGTAGTTCCTGAAACTCTTCGGGAGAGACCGGGTCAGCAATCCACTTCTCAAGTGACTCTCGAAGCCCCTCAATGTACTTGCGGCATTGGTCGGCCTCAATACGTGCGTCTCGGTGGTCAGCCCGCTGCTGACGCAGACCAGGCAACTCCGATTGCAGGCTGACTATCCTGGGCTCGATGTCCTGCAGCTTTCGCTGCAAATAGCGACATTGCTCTTCTGCTTGTGCCTGAATCTGTTCAAGCGTGTGCTCATCGTGTCCAGCGGACCTATCCAACGTACGCAATCGATATTGAACGTGGGTGCACTCTCCAATAGCAATCCAGGCGAACTCACATGGTACGTCTCGGTTCTTTTCAATCGATTCTCGCAATTGGCGCCTCTCGGATTGTCCGGAATCGGCCTGGTCCGCAAGTCCCTTCGCCTGTTCTATGCCCGCTTTGAGCTTGTCTCTTTCTGTCTCCAACGCCGCAAGCTTCGCGGTCTTCTCGTCAACGGACTGTTGTGTCGTCTGCTCCTTGCGTGCCAGTTCGGCCGCACGGTCTTCGAGTAGCATCACTGCATCGTGCGCACGGGTCAGCAGATCGGGGAGCATGTCGCCTGTATGCACAGGCACACTGGCGATGGAGTGATCATCCGGGAATTCCACTGTGAGAGCCTGACGAAGCTGGGAGATGCGCAGGTTGGCCCTATATTGGGGCTCCCGCCGCTTCTCATCTATGTCCTTCTCAAGTTCATCTCGTTCCGTGTAGAGCGCCGTCAATCGCTCTTCACCGTTCAGTTCCTCTGGCCGAAACAGGCCCAGCGCCGCACGCATGACGAAGAGGGCGCCTGACTTTGGGTAGCGAAAACTTGGCGTCTGTGAGCCGCTGCGCGGGGACCGCCAGTCGTGGACAGATTGAAATCTGGCTTCCTGATCACGTGTCATCCACGCGAGGATATGCCCCCACTGGATTGGCTCGCCGGAGCGCGCAACATCGCCGGCCTCAAAGCGGTCCATGAGGGCCTCGATGCCGATGCGCTCTGTGTACTTGTCCTGCGGGACCGATCGGCCGCCATCTCTCAGCAACTGTTCTATCGTTACATCCGGCGCAATGTAGGAAAGCCGACCGCTTCCTATCGGGCGACGGACTGCCCAGAGCCTGCCATCGATGTAGAGTTCAGCAGCAACATACCCATTCTCGAACGCCGCTCGAATGAGCTTGGCGTTCTTCTGGTTTGCGTAGGTGGTCTCGCCAAGAATGTAGCGGTAGAACCTGCAAAATGTCGTCTTCCCTGCGCTATGGCCGGCGATCGGTGTTGACACCTCATCTTCTTCAGGTTCTTCTGCCCAGAGGATATTGAGGCCGCGCGAGAGCGGAATGTCCCGAACGAAGACAGGTTCAGGCTCACACCGCTCCAAGACGGCCAAGCGACGAACCCATATGAACGGTTTACGACGGATGCAGTCATTCTGGAGACGTTCAAGCATTGACGACCTCCCACACTTCGGCCAGTGTGGCGAAATCGGCGCCCTCATCTGATATGACCGTCTTCTGCTCCGGCGTGGCCTTCATCCTATCCGTTGCCAGGTCGGCATAGGCTGCAGCGGCCTTGATGGCATAATCCGGCCAATCGCCGACGCTTGTCCCTAGCCAGATGAGTGTGTCATCGATCTCGGGTCCCGGAACAACGCGCTGCCCTGTCAATTCGCGTTCTACAGCAAGCGCTCCACGTCGTTCCATCGAACTGCGAAGTCGCTGCGCATTCAGCGCCGCACCTTTTGCAGGGGTGATGCGGCCCGCATGCATCTGCGCCACGGTGAGGCCCAGCAAGACAGCGGCTCGGTCTGGATGAACAGTGAAGAGCAGTGCGTGAGTCAGATCAGCCGCGTCTATCCCTCCAGTACGCTTCACGAGCTGAAGAGCAACCGAGCACAGCACTTTGTCGGCACCGGAACTTGGGTATGTGACGCTAACGGTCCGAGACGGGCGGCGTGGTGCGGGCTCCTTCTTCTCGTACGCATCCAGAATCAGCCGCTTGGCACGAAACTCGCCATATGCCTTCTGGTCGCGCTTCGCCAGTACGGGAAAGGTGTCGAGAATTCCGGAGATCTCATCATGTGTAAGGCCGAAGACGTCACGGGCGACTATGGCGTCAAGCTCTGCTCGGGCGAAAGCCCGGGCCTTGGGGTCAAGCAGCGCCGAGGGCGGGACGGTATTCTCCGGGACTGCTTGACAGAAACCGAGGCGTGCCATTGCATTAAAGTACGCAGCCATCTCCGGTGCTGTGCAGACCAAAGACAATACGATCGGAGCGACAGCCTGAACAAACTCGTCGTCCAGATCGGGCCGCGGGAAAGGGAGGGAGTCCATGATCGAATACGTCATGTGCGGTGAACTCAACTTGCGTCGAGCAAACGCGTCCATGGTGAATGAGCACGCAACAGCCAGCCACGGCAAGTAGACCCATTCCAGATCTTCCCCCACGAGAATGGTCGGCACCGTATGACCACACACAACCGCTGGAGGCACCAGAGAAGCGATGAAGCTTCGCTCGTTCCTGGGGTTGGCAATATCACCGAATCCAATCCGGTACCGGTCCACGCGGCCTCCGAGTTTGGCTGGGATATCGCCTCTCAAGACCCTCCACTGGGGCACGATAGCCTTCTCCGGATCACCGAACTCACGCTGCACCCAGACCGCGCTGTTTCCGTGACCCGACTCGTACGTCTTTGCACGGTGGTCGAAGTGCGAGATCATGCGCCCTTCGTAGACGGGCAGGCCTGCTGGATCAGTTGTGAAGAGCCCCCGATCGTTGCCCATGTCTATTTCGCGCTGGTAGTGGCGGTACGGTTGACCGGCAGATTCTTCTCCGAATGCCGGACAGCTGCTAATCATCTTCTTGATAATTAGGAGATCAGACTGGTCACGGAAATCCGGAATGGTGAACGTTTCCGGTGACATACTGCGGATCAGTGCGCCGCTCAAAGGCATGGCGTTGCGCACGGCCTCGTGGACCTCCTCCGGCGATGTGACACCAAACGCCAAGTTGAACTGGTCAGTGTTCCCGCCCACGCGGGTGACGTAGAGTGCAAACCATGTTTGAGGGTGGACACCGGGAAAGAAAGACTGCCCTTTGTTCTCGCAGCCAACGAGGAGAACCAAACTGGTGTTCTCAAACACATGCATGCGAATAGCGCTGGCATTCGCCCCACCATAGAAGCCTGCGGGAACGATCTGTGCGGCACACCCACCCGCCTTGGTGTTTCGGAGCGCGAGTTCCACGAACATCCGGTAGACATTGAAGTCGCCTTTCCCAAGGTTGCCTGGGGCAAACAGTTTGTATCGACCACTGTTCTTCATGAAATGGACGGCCGTGTACAAGTCGCGGCAATGGTCGGTCCAAGCCTCTGCGATGGCACCGTCCTCAAGCAAACCGGCAATCACCGGCTTCTGCTCGCTCGGAGAGAGTGACCGCATTCCGTCATGATATTGCCCAAAAAATTCACGCTGATCCGGGCTGAGCGTATCCCATGGAGGATTACCAATTATCAGGTCAAAACCACCTTTCGCAAAGACCTCGGGGAAGGCCAACGGCCAGTGAAAGAAACAGTGCCGCGCGCTGAGGTCACGGACAGATCGGGCGAGAGCAGCTGGAAGGCCACGACCCTGCGACAGGTCTGCTATATGACGCTGTGTGATGCCTACTGGTGTCGTGGAGTTGGGCTCAAATATCTTAGGAATGAAGAAGGCGGCGCACCACGTGTCGAAAAGCTGGAGTTGGGTCTGATAGTCATAGGCACGCTCGCCTTCATGGAATGCCTGTTCCTTGCGTGCGATGTCTTTCGGCGTCTCGTCCGGCAGTTCATCCAGCACAACTGCCGCCTGCTTGAGAGCCTCAGCGTTGAATCTGTCCTCGCGCACGAACAGGCCGCCAATACCTTCGCGCTCACCCTTGTTGCGTTTGCGCAGAGCTGTACACGCCTTCCTGTCGTCGCCTTCGACTGCAGCAAACGCGTCGTCTGGCAGGCCGTTTGCTACGAGTTCAGGCTCTGTGCCAATCAAGCTGTTTCCGAGTCGAATCCGATGATCCAGAAACGACAACGGCTTGCCGGGTTCCAGTGCCTCCATCCAGAGACTGACTTTACATAGCTCCACGGCCATAGAGTTTGCGTCGACGCCATATAGACAGTGCCCAGCGACATCGCGAAGAGCGTGCTGCACATCAGAGGGGGCTGGTTCTTCGTCGCCGGTTCGGATGGCGGCGAGTCGTTTGGCAATGCGGTGGGCGGCGGCAATCAGAAAGTGGCCGCTGCCGCAGGCCGGGTCGCAGACGGACACGCCGAGCAGCGCCTTCTCCTGAGCTCTGCGCAATTCATCGTGGCGTGCCCCCGACTTGGTGGATTCCTTCAGCCTGTCGGTAATCACCGGTTCCAATGCTGAGTCGAGCAGACAGTTCACCAGACTCGAGTGCGTGTAGTAGCTGCCGGTGGTCTTGCGCTCGTTACCCGCGGCAACATTGAGATCGAAGGTGCCGGCATCGACATTGACGTCGGGATGCATCTCGAGGAGGGACTCATAGATGCTGCCCAATTCTTCCGACCCGAGGTTACGGTAATCGACAACGCGCCGAACGTTGCCGTCCTCGGTCACGGCAAGGTGTCGAATCGCGTCGAGGAGATCCCGGTTGGTGATAGAGTTGTCATTGAGATCGGCTGTGGCCGACTGGGACCACAGGAAACTGCCGAGGCATGGCAGAGCCAGTTCCGGGCACCCCGTGTCATCACCGAGCGCGCGGAAGACCAGCACAAGCATCTGCCACAGGTCACCGTGCTTGGTTCCCGCCTTGCGCTCAGCCAGCTCTCGCAGGCGGCGCGTGGAATAGTAGCGTTGATACCGGCGCTTGGCCTCCGGATCGGCATCCGGTGGATAAAGGAGCTCCCGATCTTCGGCGACGAACAGGAAAATGATCCGGTAGACGGTCCGTAGGACCTGGCGGTAGAGGTCCTGCTTATTCAGTTCTCCTGAACGGAGCTTGTCTTTCAGATCGCGATTGTCTGAGTGACCGACGAACCCGGCACCGAGGGTCTCGATGGCCCTCTCCACTCCGTCGCGCAGATGCTCCAGAGCCCTTGTGCCCAGCTTCGCGGCGACCTGCATCCATCTTTCGAGCAGGCAGTTCTCAGGGCGTTCTGCTTCGATCCGGGACTGATGACACACCAGCCAGAAGACGACGAAGTCGGAGTAGACCTCGCCTTCCATCATCGCGTAGAGGTCGAACTCGACGTAGGCTTGGCGCGTCAGTGACACATTGTCCCGCAGGATGCGCAGACGATGGCCGTTGGATAGCATCGCCCACAGGCAGTCCTCGGACCGGTTCAGAAACTCCTGCACGAGACCGTGCGGGCTCATGCGGGCGGCGCCAGCCACACCGGCCGACCGGCGATCCAGTTCCACGTTGAGGCCGACCAGATGGATCGGTAGGTGCGTCCATGCATGGGAGACGGGATAGGACTTCTCCTCGATCTCCACTGCCTTGGAGGTCTGGAGGCGGCCATATCCGAGTTCCTGGAACAGAGGAAGCAGCCAGGCCTCACGAGTCACGCTGGTACCGGTGTCGAGGGGGGCAACCTTCTCGGATTCGGTCTTGAACTTCTCCCAGGCGCCGAGCAGGACGTTCCAGGAGCGGTTGATCGCTTCGTTCAGCTTCAGATTACCGGCCAGGTGGTAGGCCTCGGGCGTAAGGCCGTCGATGCCCTTGTCGCCCTGTGCCACACGCTGCAGAAACTCAGCAGGAAGCAATCCGCCTTCGGTGCGGATTGTCGAGAATGGGTTTCTGGATTTTGTACGCATGGTTACTGTTGCTGCCCCGTAATGAAGCCATACATGTCGATGATCTTCGCCTTCGTGTACGGCAGTCCGGTCTGGGTGCCTGTGGAGAAGTCGTAGCAGTGCACGCTGATGGAATCCACGGCTCGCCTGTTGGCCTTGTAGACATCGCCCAGCTTCAGAAGGTTCTTCCGGCAGAAGGAATGAATTCCGAAAGCCTTCTTCACGAACTGGTCGAAAGCGGGAGTGTTACCGAACACGCCAAGCATGATCTTGGTCACCAGCGTATCGCTTGGCCGCTTGTCGCCGCCAAGTGCCGTGCGTATATCGGTGGCGGCCTGGAGCAACATCTCCACGTCGGGCTCGGAATACTGGTCGATATCTATGGTCCAAAGCCTCCTATCACAGGTAGACAGCCATTCGACCAGTGGCTGGAAGTGACGTGAACTCCGCTGCAGCAGGAATGACGACCCACGGAACATGCCCCAACTCGCGAGATAGAAAGCGAGTTGAAGGCAGCTCTCCTGGAGATGAATCGCGTCCGCCATGGTCTTCCTTTGGTGCGGTTTGAACGAGTGGAAATACTGGTAGCAGTAGTCGAAAGAGGCGTAACGTTGATCGCAGCCATGGTCGTGGCAGAAAGCCTGTATGGCTTTCTTGAACTCCGCTGCTTTGACTCTCTCCGACATATTCAATCCTTTGGCAGATAAACGTAGATGCCCAGCACATCGGCTGGGAGCTTCGGTTCAACGGAGTACCGAAGCCCCTTTGCCTGTGGCACGGCGCGCACTCGACGATGGGCATCCAACAGGGCCTCGCTACGAGACCGGGCAAACTGATCGAGCGCAGGGCGCAGGGCATCAAAGCCATCCGTCACCTTGCGAACGTAGTCGGCAGCAATGTCCGCACTCATGTTGGCGGACGGCGCAAGGGCTGCGATTCTCTCGACGTCGTCGTCCGTGAGCCATTCGGCACTGCCGGGCGCTCCAGTGAATCCAAGTACGGCACACTCCTCGGCCAGCATGGGGTGCTCGTGGTTGCCGCGGCGTGTCACCACTTGGTAACGGAAGCGCGTCAGAAGAAGGGTGGTTCTGCGTTCGACTCCGTCGCTGACAGTGACACCAGCGCGCCTGGCCACGCCATCGAGGTGGATGTCGAAGGCGGTGTCCATGAGGTATCGGGCGAGCCCTTCCACAAAAGGATGTGTCCGGTTCAGATATATGGTCTTGCCGGATACAGGGAGTTCGAAACGGGCCTTCAGCTTCTTCTGGTCCCCGAGCATCAGCACATCCCGAAGCGCGCGCGGCGTTTCCGTTAGGTCGATATCGAAGGAGCCATTGCGGGAAACAAGTCCGCCATGCAACTGCAAGGCATCCACCGTGAAAGACTCCATGTCGACCCCCGCGCCAATCGCGGCGCGAACGGCGAGGAGTTCCCGCTCGACCTCGTCTACCTTGATGGACTCCTGCGCGAACATCGTCCGCGACCGCTTCTCCCGGTCGGCAGCGTTCTGCCAGGAGTCGTGGACCTCGGTCTTCTGGGGCTCGATGAAGTTGAAGAACTGCTGGTCAGCATGGCCGGTGGCCTTCTCCCTGAGGAGTAGGCCTTCGAAGACGGCTTCCATGACGGTCTCTGAATCAATCGGCACAGGAACCGAAATGCCCAGACTGGAGCGGATGTTCTTATGCTTGCGGATCAGTACGTCGAGCACGATGCCGTCGATCTGGTTGTCCGTGCCGTAGAACGTAATGACACGGATATTCTCGCTGGGCTGGCCGTATCGATCCACTCGACCTTCTCGTTGTTCCAAACGCGTCGGGTTCCAGGGCAGGTCATAGTGAAGAACTGCGTCAAAGTGGTCCTGAAGGTTGATGCCCTCACTCAGGCAGTCCGTACAGATGAGAACGTGTTGATCGGTTTCTCCCAGTTCGGTGACCCGCGCTTCGCGCTCCTGAGGAGGCAAAAGCCCCGTGACCGCGGCGACATCGACCTTCTTTGGAAGCGCTTCTCGCAGAGCGTCGGCAACGTACTCCGCGGTTTCGATGAACCGGCAGAACACGATCGGGTTGTAGCCATCCTTTACGAAAGTCCTGATGAGCTTAACAGCGCCCTGCAGCTTCTCGTCCGAGCCGCCTTTGAGTTTGTCGCACGCACGGGCCATATCGAGAAGCCGTCGCCGGTTACTGCTCTCTGCGGAATCCGAGTTGTCGGCGTCGCCTCCCGGTGCGATGTCCATGCCCTCGCTGACATCGTCATCCATGAGATCGCCAACCGTCTTGCGGCCGATTTCGTTGGCTTCCTGTTCGTTGGCAGCCTCGGATACAGGTGCTCGGCTGCGCATGGTGGCGGCGGCAGCGGCTGGACTGCTGGCGAGCGCTCTGAGCATGCCCAGCGCGGCCCACCAGCGAACGCGCTGCCGGAAACGCGTGAGTCCTTCATCGAGGACAGAGTCCCTGCAGTAGTCCAAAACTCGATCGAAGAGAGCCTTGTACTCCTTGGAGAGGTGATAGGTGGCTTCCTTTTCCTCTCGGTCAGGGAACGGCGTTTCCGCCTGCAAGTAGTGCCTGATGTCGGCCCGGCGACGCTGAACGAAGTGTGATGCAACGGCCCGGCGGTGGGCTCGGTTCGCGTCACCCGTAAGATCATCCGGTAGATTGGCGAAACCGGCATCGAGGAAAGTGAGCAGCGACCGGAATGCCTGTTCCTTGCCACTGTGCGGTGTAGCCGTGACGAAGATCATATGACGGGTATCGCCCGCGGCGAGTTGGGAAATGAGTTGATGCCGGAGTTGGCGGCCTTTCTCCTCTCCATAGGCGCAGGTGTGGGCTTCATCGACGATCAGTAGTTCCGGGCATGAACGGACGAAATCGCTGCGGCGTCGGTCAGACTTGATGTAGTCGAGAGAGACAATCACATGCGGGTAGAGATCGAAGACGGATTCCCCGATCGCACAGTGACGCTCAAGCTTCTTCACCGTAGATGACAGCACAAGTTCGGCCTCGATATGGAACTTGCTCCGAAGCTCATGCTGCCACTGTTCGGCCAGGTGCGGGGGGCAAAGCACGGCCAGACGGGAAGCTTCCCCTCGATCGAGGAGTTCGCGGGCAATCAGCCCAGCTTCGACGGTCTTGCCGATGCCAACGTCGTCCGCGATTAGCACGCGGACCGGGTCAAGCTTCAAGGCCATCAGCAACGGAACGAGTTGGTATGGCCGGGGGTCGACAGCGATCTTGGCGAATGATCGGAACGGCCCCGCGCTGGACCGGAATCCAAGCCGGACGGCATCCCTCAGAAGTCGGCAGGACCGGTAATCTCCCAGCTTGGTGGGGTCCGGAAGGTCGAAATAAGCAGGCTCCACGGACTCAAGGGCGGGCAGGATACCCGCGATCTCTTCGTCGGAACCGCCCAGGGGGCGCAGAACGAGAAGGTCTTCCGCCGAATCGGGGAGCACAAGCCATTCCCGCCCTCGCGCCTTGACCAGAGATCCGACAGCGAAGCTCATTCCACCTCCCCGAAGAGATACGGATACTTGGCCACAATGGCTTCCCAATCCTCCAGCCGTGGGAAACGGATGACAGTGTAGCGGTGGTCCTCCATCATTTCGGTTTGTTCCTGGTCCCGTTTCTGGCGGTCGGGGTACTGATGGTGTGGACCATCTACGTAGATAGCAGCACGGTACTTCTCATACAGGAAGTCAGGCCGAGTATGGCACTTCTCAATCAACGGCTGTGCATGGGACGGCAGACGCAGATTGCGCGCTTCAAGGAAGTCGAGCCAATCTCGCTCAAGGTTCGTATCGCACTGTTGCTTAAGCCATGTCAGGTGCTCTGCTCGTGGTCTGACGGCCGGCGAAGCATGCACTTCTGCTCCGGCCAGCGCCATGAGGTGATCCCTGATAAGCTGTCGATCAAGGACCTCATGGTCCCGCTGGTTCCCGTAGCTCATCAGGCAGTTGTAGCAGGCGGCCTCACAATCCTCTGCTGCTCCCGTGGCGCGCCTCAGATCTGTGCCGGAGTCGGCATCGAAGTGGCAAAGCATAAGTGCGTCTCGGGCGACTTGGGCGAGAGCGTGACGATCGTCGAGGAGTCTGCGCAGCACGCCCGCTCCCCCTTCCGATGCCTCAAAGAAGAGAAGCAAGCTGCGATTGTCCCGGTCAGGCAGCGGCTCGGCCGCCAATTCGCTTTCCTCAAGCTGGAACTGCACCTGGATAGCATGCTTCAGCGCGGCTTGCAGTGAGGCCATGGTCCCGAGGTCGAGTTCCTGGTTCGGCTGCAAGCAAAGGCAGTTCTTACGGTCCTCGACATAGGGAATGACGCGAGCGATGCGAGCGCTCATCGGATCGTCGTCATCTTCATCATTCATCTCGTTTCTGGCCCAGTAGCCGCGTTCGAGGTCAAGATTGAACCCAAGCTGTTCTTTCTTCGCCCGGCGGCTCCAGCCAAGATTGATACGCCAAATGGTGGCAGCGGAGCCGTACACGAGCGTGGCAAGCTGGTCGCCGTTGGAGTCCTGCACCGAGGCGCGCCGGCACATGAGCTGACCATCACGTTCGGCGAAACGGAGTCCCGTTCGCACCTCATAGCCCAACCTCAGACGCTCCTCCTCGTCAGAATTGATCTTGTCCCGCCGCTTGGTCACGACGTTTTCCATACGGAAGAGCTGAGTCATGGCGTGGCCGAGAGCGGCGTTGCAGTATTCGCATACGTCCACCGCTTCATCGCTTCCCAACGGATGGATGTATCCGCATGTCTCGCATTGCTTGATGCGACGTGTGAGAGGGTCGGCACTTTCGTCTTCCTGGACAGGGAGGATGACCTTGTTGATCACGTACTTGGACCCTTCGTGGTACACGATGGAACGCGGCCCGAACTCAGAAACCGCCAGGAACCGGGGCCGCGAGAGGAACTCGTCCCTGCCTGTCTTCATACGGCGACCAGGAATGTAGGCAGACAACGGTAGACGCGGGAAGTTGTAGCCGGGGAGGAAGCCCTCGCTCGCAAAATAGCGGTAGCTGTAGAAGTCAGACTGGAAAGCGTTGCCAGGCTGAGACAGCAGATCCAGTTGGGACTCGGCCTCGCGGCGGAGTCGCTTGGCGGCTTCCTTCTCGTGCGGACTTCGACTGGCATCGAGGATGATGGCGGATTGCGCCTTGACCTGGCTTAGTGCGGCCATGTACAGAGAGCGCCAGCGGCGGCAGGCGGCATGGAAGCTGGAGGGGATCTGATTGAGGACGCCGTCAAGCCACCCCTCCGTGTACCAGTCCGAGTCATTCAGAGCGTCTTTCACTGAATCGAGCACGGCAAGCGTGTGATTTCTCGCGCTCTGAATGGCGGTAGTCGATTGTACGGCAGCGACGACGCTGGGGTTGAGGTCAAGTGTCGGGCTATCGCCTTCGAGATCCAATATGTCGCGCAACGAAGTACCCAGGTCCAGTCCTGCTTCCGTGAGCCAGATGGCATGAACATGTGCTCGCACGAGATCTTCATTTGCCAGATCGATGCGAGGGGCCGCAACACTGCCAGCGACCATGAGCTGCGGCCGATTGAAGAAGTATTGGTCATGCGAATTGCCGGTTGCGGAGTAGGACAACACGAGCGCCGGCGTCCCACTGCGTCCCGCCCGTCCACTCCTCTGAGCATAGTTGGCCGGCGTAGGCGGGATGTTCCGCATGTGGACGACATTCAGCTCGGAGATGTCGATTCCGAGTTCCATCGTAGGCGAGCAATAGAGGATCGGCAGCTCTCCCTCGCGGAACCGGTTCTCCCTCCTGATGCGCTCATCGTTCTGGACCTGCGCGGTGTGCTCGTGGGCCTCCAATCCCTTGCAGCCCAGAGCAACCGTTCGGTAAAACTCCACGAAGAACTCGTTCGTGGCCCCGCCGTTTTCTGGAGCCTGAGGAACGCGAATTGGGTCATGAAATGGCTTCGTTCCGTCTCCGGCCCGCCATATCAACGCACCCGCCAGAAGCTGGTACGAAGGTACATCGTCGTCGTCGCGGGGCTCTTGCACCTGTTCAACGATACCGGCCACTCGCAGGCACTCGAGCAATTGCCGTAGTATTGCGCCCGTCGCTTCGGAGTCAATTGGGTCATGATGCTCCGGGAACGTGTTGGGTCGCCTGATGAACTGTCCGAGCCCGCCGCGCGCTGACAGATAGATGTCTCCACCGTAGTCGTTCTTCTTCCGGGAACGCGGCAGCAGCTTGGCTGCGGAAGTCATGCGTTCATTCTCATCGATAGCCCAGGGAGACTTCAGACGCTGGCCGCTCCGCTGTTTGATACTGTCCTGCTTCTCCGCATCCAGGTACTCGACCTTGATACAGAGATCCCGGCGCATGAAGTCGAGCAGCGTCTTCAGGACATGCTTGCGTGTCGCGGCCGAGGCAGTAGCCAGCGCCGGGTGCTTGCCGTCCCATACATCCTGCGCGCCGCATACGTCGTCGAGCGATAGGTAGTCGATCTCCAGCAAGCCACACTGTTCCAGGTTCGGGAGCGTAATGCGCCAGCCGCGCCTCAGATCGTAATAGAGACGGTAACCGAGAACATCTCGGAGAGCCCGATTGGTTTCCTGCTCCGCCTGGAAACGCACGTCGGGATCGATGGCATAGTCCGCCTTCGGTAAGTCAATTGTGTCGAAAACTCGCTGCGCCAGAACATCGTGCCTCAGGCCGTCGCCCCCCGCGTCCAATGCGGCCCGGTACATTGCTGCCCTTAGGATACCGACCTCGACAAAGTCGTTGAAGTGACCAGCCTGGAGGGACGCATCCTGGCGATTATCGGTGAAGCTGAGGAGTTTACGGGCACGCTCCGGGAGTGAGGTGTCCTGCAAAGCCTGGATCGCGTAGAGACTGAGAATGGTGGTTGCTGTGCTGCGTCCTTCGGTGCCGAGAGTGGCCAGTTTGGGGAAATCGGAACGCTGCCTGGCACCATATCCCACACCGCAGTTGAGGCAGAACCGAAATGGCGTTGGGGAATACCAGCAATCGATGCCGTTCTCGTCCTGGTGTCCTGCAGGATCGAGCCGCAGGCGTCGAGGCATGTGCTCAAGACGGTTTCGGCGTATTTGCATCTGGCCCTTGCGCTCCTCCAGCCAGTCGTCCGGCAAGCGGCCAATGCAGTCGTCCAGATCCTCCGGCCATGGTTTCGCGGCGTTGATGTAGATGTAGCCGGGCTCTCCCT
>Ga0180435_10000290_pt1 | contig 51648 bp, 48 predicted proteins | sample SS_ome_3_FD_132467 | JGI IMG/M metagenome (GOLD analysis project Ga0180435, IMG submission 132467) | Hypersaline lake sediment archaeal communities from the Salton Sea, California, USA - SS_3_S_1 metaG | ecosystem: Environmental > Aquatic > Non-marine Saline and Alkaline > Hypersaline >... | reverse complement strand
TACCGGGTTGGATAACCAGAAGATCGGGATCCCTCACATCATCTCTATCTTCAGGAAACGGTTTTATATCGCACGGGGAATATATTATTTTTATGTTGTTTTTTTCAAAACAATATATGAATGCCGTCTGCGCGCCCCTTTCCACGGGAATCGCCGTGATCCGGATGTCTCCGATGGCAGTGCTGTTATCAAACGGGACAAGCTTGATAAAGCCCTGCTGTTCATAATAATCAATGACGGGACCATACTGTGAACATACATTTCTCAATCGCCGGTTAAGCTCTTTTGGCAGGACCAACCGGATTTGCTTATCCGGGTATGCCTCCCACGTTCTGAAATCGAGAGTGATCTGCTCGACGACTCGAAAACCTTCGATATGGTCGGGGTCCAGATGCGTAAACAATAAACAGCCTACAGACCTGATCTCCTCCCGGTTCAGTTGCAGGGCTATTTCTGCCGGCGTATCGACAAGAATATCTTCATCGTGGATGAACAGGGATGGGCCGGTTCGTGAATACGGCACTCCTTTTTTCCTGGCCTCCATACATACCCGGCATTCACACAGCGGTTTGGGGATGCTCATGCATCCCCCGGAACCGAGAATCGTCAAATCCATTGATCCAACCGATCAACTCCACGGAAAAGGGCTGTTGGATACAGGGTGAAGCTCCCCCTTTGCATATCGGTCGAACCGGAAGGGATGGAGCAGGGCCTGTTTGTGCCCGAGGATTTCTTTTGCCACAAGCTGCCCGACGCCCATCATTTTGTACCCGTGATTGGAATCCAGGATCATGTAGCAGTTTTCCATCATATTATCGAAGACCGGGAAACTGTCGGGCGTGAATGCCCCAAGGCCGCCGGACGGTTCGTTCTTGTAGTCCCGATAGCGGTCTTCATATCGTTTCTGGCAATGCGCAAGTGCTGATGTCCACATATGGACAAATTCGGGTCCGACGACAAAATCAGGAGAGTCTATGCCGTATGGGTCGACGTTGACATCTCCTTCCACAATATAGGGTGCGGCCCCCCCCTGGATGCCGCCGAAATGAAAATCCGGCTTGTAGTAAATTCCCCACATCTTGTCGGTAATCAGCGAGCCGTCCTCGCTGGAAAACAATGGTGCATCAGAATCAAGATGGATGACAGGCGGCATGTTGCCCTGGTTATTCATGCCGACCTCCGGTTCAACACCAAGTGTGCCTTCAACAAGGCACCAGTATGTCCACATTTGGACATTGGTATGGACCTGGCCGTCCGGGCCTTTCACGTCAATACGGTTCGGAAGGTCGAGCATATCCCAGAATCCCTTTGCCCATGGGCCCGGTGCAACAATAACATAATCGCACGCTATGGTTCCCTTGTTGGTCTCAACGGACGTAACGCTGGTACTGTCGGTATGGAACTGCTTTACTTCCGTTCCACTTAAGATTCTCACCCCTTCGGCTTCGGCCTTGTCGGCTAATCTGTAAAGGGCTTTTGTATTGTTTGCATACCCGCCTTTCTTTTCGTGGAGGACGGACGTGATGCCCCGGGCCTGCCAGTCATCGAAAACAGTCTCCCGCATATAGTTCAGACTGTCTTTTTCCCCTTCGATGAAATCGGATTCATAACCGATGGCATTCTGCTGTTTGTAAATTTCAGCTACATCCGCATGCATTGATTCCGGGGAGATCTGCATGTATCCCACCGGGTGATAACCGTATTGTTCTCTGTCTTCCTCCCACAACGCGACACTGTGTGCCATGAGCTCCCGCATGGCCGGCTGAAAATAATTGTTCCGGATGATACCGCAGGCAATTCCTGACGCACCGGCGCCGATCGTGTCCTTGTCGAGAAGAATGATGTCTTTGCCCGAGCCTTTTTTATTCGCTTTCAACTGGATCGCGAGATGAAAGGCCGTACTCAGGCCGTGTATTCCCGCGCCGATCACTATAAATTTTGACTGTTCTGGAAATGACATATGTTATACCAACCTCTTTGTTATTTTAAAACTAATTAATTTTTATGTTGATCCGATTACGCCACTTTGCTTTCTTCCTCTTCTTCAACATCATGATCATGTTTGAGTTCACCGTCCACCGTACCCTTGACTTTTTCACGCTCTTCGGCAAAATCAAATCCTGTCCAGATTCCTATGGAGCCCAATATGGAATCTTGTGGATGATACTTTCGGAAAATCTTAAAATAATAGGCGGCTTCTTTGCTGTTCAATACGGCGTTTGGATTTTCCGCCCTGATTTGTTCATATTCATCGTCACTCATCTGATTGGCAACTTTTTCCCCCAGGTCTTCACAGCCCGAACCCTGGGTATACTGGACTTTATATCGCCACAATATTTCATCGGGAAGGTAACCGGTATCTTCAAATGCTTTCCGGAGAATCCACTTTTCTATCTTTGCACCGTTATGTTCACGGATTTTTAATTCCGGCGGGATTTTCATTCCCAGGTCAATCATGGCAACATCTAAAAACGGAACCCTCAGTTCCAGACTGAAGTGCATGCCCATTCGGTCCGCGCGTTGAAGATTTATATTGTGGAGGTTTCCGATGCATCGTCTTCCCTCCATGTTCAACTTGTCCGTGGGAAAATGCTTCATATAATGATATCCGGTAAAGACCTCGTCCGCTCCTTCGCCGGTGAGAACCACCGTACAATACTCTGCTGCAGCCTTGCATGTGAAAAAGCATGGCACGGCGCACCGAACCAGCGAGGGGTCATATGTTTCAAGTTTGTTGATCACAAGGGGGAGTGCTTCATAATAATCGTCCTCGGTGAACAGATATTCGTGGTGGGTCGATCCGATATGTTTTGATGCAATTCGTGCGGCTTTGATATCATCGCTCACATCGCCGAACTCGTCTTCCATGCCGACAACGAAGGTGTGCAGGTTCGGGATTTCATCCGCTGCAATAGCCGCCACGAGGCTGCTGTCCAGTCCACCGCTGCAGAATGACCCCACCGGCACTTCCGGGTCCGCCAAAAGACGTTTTTTGACGCACCGGATAAAGGTCTCCCGTATGATGTTTGCTGTTTTTTCTATATCCGTCATCAAGTGGTCTTCTATTTCAGGAATGTCATAATACTTTACAAAACCATCTTCGGGCGTGTAATAATGGCCTGCCGGAAATTCATGGACTTCATCCACCCCAGCGAGGCTCATGGCGCCGAGTTCGGAGGTGAAGTAAAGTGCTCCGTCTCGATATCCGTAATAGAGGGGCTTGATGCCTATGGGATCTCTTGCAAGCATAAACCGCTCGCCGTCAGTGACGGCAAACGCGAACATGCCGTCCAGGTCCCTGGCACAGGCGGGTCCCTTTTCCTCGAAAAGGTGAAGAATCACTTCTGCATCGGATTTGGTTCGAAATCTGTGCTCCGGTTGCAGCGATGCTCTTAGTTTTTTAAAGTTGTATATTTCGCCATTGGAAATAACCGCCTTTCGGTTATCTTTGGTCATTATCGGCTGTTTGCCGGTGGCCACGTCGACGATGGATAGCCTGGTGTGGCCTAAAACTATATTTCCAAGCGTGTGAACGCCGCGATCATTCGGTCCGCGGTGGCCAAGGGCGTCAAGCATCCGATTCACTGTTTTTTCATCTCTTTTACCAAAACATCCGGCGATTCCGCACATGATATGTCTTCCTCCTCTTGTACAATGAAATTGTACATTAATTTGCGGCGATTATTTACAAAATCCTAAATAATCACCTGTTATTATTAATTAAATATTAATTCTTGTCTTCTATTTAAACGGATCCCACCGGACCGTCTGTTTTTCGTAAGATGGTGGGAAAAGTTGTAAAAATTCATCATAGTAATACAGCTCTTTAAACGACGCAAAAGGCAAGCCGTATGCGGCTTTAGGTCGGTGATCGATTTCCTTCGGGTCGATAATATTCGATATCAGGCCGTCCATAACATCATCCATGCCGGTGCCCATGGCGAATCTCAATTTTTCCCGATTGGCGATTTTTTCCGGCAGCATATCCCTGAAGGCCTCCCTCAGAATATATTTTTCAACCTCATTCTCACCGTAAATTTTCCATGCCATGGGTATTTTCTGGCTGAAGTCGACGACCCGCTTATCGAGAAACGGCGTTCGATAATCAACGCCGTTTGCCATCCAGCCCCTGTCAAGACGCCTCAAGGCCGTGTTGTAGGAAATGTCGAGCAGCTTTTTTGCCAGCCGTTCCCGCTGCTCCGGACTCTTTACCTTCGGGCTTTTCAGCACCATACGGTAACCGCCGAAAAGCTCGTCGGCACCTTCGCCGACCATGATACAGTCTGTATACTCTTTGACCATTTTTGACACATAATAATTGGAGAGGATGCCCGATATGCAATCCTCGTCGAAACTTTCAAGATACCAAATCGCTTCGGGAATAAAATCGACAATGTCACCATCGGTGATTTCATAAATTTTATGCTCGAGCCCTAAGAAATCCGCCATTAATTTTGCATTTTCAAGATCCGGTCCCTTTGCGCTTTGAACGGTCCCCGTAAAGAGCTGCAGCTTCGGGTTGAATTCTTTTGCAATGGCCGCAATGATTGAACTGTCCAGGCCTCCGCTCAGTGATACACCGCCGACTCCCGGCATCCTGATTCGTACCGCTTCGATGAGCTGCTCTCTGATAATTTTCGCCGCTTCATCAATCGTTGCGGGAAGTTCCGGAGTTTCAGGTGTAAACGCGCCAAACTCCTTTTTCCCCTTCTTTGTGCTGTAGATGCATCCCGGTGGGAGCTCTTCAATGTCAAATTGTATGTGATCCTTCAATCCTTTCATTTCAGTTGAAAAACAGAAGGTTGAATTGTCCGAACCGTAGAAAAGGGGAACCGCACCGACATGATCGCGTGCCAGTATGACCTCTTCATTTTTTTCCACGATGGCGCATGAAAACGAACCGTCCAGTTTTGTAAACGCATCTTGTTCATATTTTTCATAATATTCCCGAACAATCTCCACGTCGTTCATCCCGTCCGACCTGCTGTTATAAATAGCTCCGGTAAACAGAATATATGGAGGTTCATCCAGGGAGGATGAAAAGGTTTTTCCGTCGGGAATGTTGATTTCATTTGCGCCGAGTGCGCCCCTGTCGTCCCTGAGTGAACGGACAACACTGTTGTCGGGACCTCTGTGTAACATGTTTTTGAGCATTCTTCCCACCAGTTTGGGGCTGTTTCCCTGAAGCTTTCCTCGCTGGGATACAATGCCTGCTATACTGGACATTTTTTACCTCCTTATAGGTTAAGTTATTTAAAACATGGGAATTGCTTTCATTAAAACCTTATTCCACAAAAATTTTACCCATATTGGCTGTTGTCAGCGGGTCCTCCATGTACATTCCCAGTCCCGTATTCATGATCGACTGCATGCCCCGTTCGTCATATGTGGGCATTATAATCTCCGGCGCATCGTCAGCCGTGGTATCCTCGGCAATCTTTATGCATGTTTCCAATTTGGCGAATGAAAAATCCACAAGATACCTCAGAAATGCAAACGGATGGCGGATCATATGGAATCCGTATTTCTTGCACATGGCGTGTCCGTTTTTCGCGTCTTCATAGGCTTTTTCCGTGGGATGCTCCTCATGGGTCGTTCCGGCACTCTGAAAGGTGGGCAGATCAAGCATCAGGTTTAAGTGGGTCATCAACAGGTTGATGAGAAAGTGGCTTTTCAGGCCGTAATGCGGATTGTATTCGAGCCTGGGGTCCGCAATGGTCGGAAAACCCGCATGAATGCATATTACCCCGGGATTCAACAGCTGGGCCGCGCATATTCCGAATAGCACTTCCGCATGGGTCATGGCGAGTGTGCCGTTGTAGCAATAGGGAGCGCTGATGCCGCCCATGGGCATTGCGGAGATGAACGCGGGAAGCCCTGCTTTAACAACGTCCACAAAACTGTCGGAAAAGTTCTCATTCACCTCCAATGGCGGCCGTGTAAGGCAGAAAACGATCATGATGTTTTTCCGCCGTTCATACAGCTCTATCGCCCGCTGAAGGGCGGCATCATTTGTGACGGCAAAGTAGAGTGGCTTGGAGCAATTGGCATCCATGATATTCATCTGTTCGACTTCATCTTTGAGCTTTATCCCTCTGCCCATTCCCCCGACAATGTCTTCTTTTTCTGCAATTTTTGCGATCTGTTCCGCATGGGCAGGGGTCGGCATCACCCCGCCTTCACCTTTCGCGTCGTTATACACATAGGGTGCCGTGCCGCCGATGAAAAAGCTGTTTCGCGGTACAAAGAATTCGTCGATGCCGGGAACCGTTTGAAGACAGCGATCGACCAACTCCGATGTAACGAAGACCCTGTCTTCGTAGACCACGGCAAGCCCTTCGGCTTCAAAATTTCTGCAAGCATCCTGCATATCCGGCTGTTTGCAGCCGACGCCTAAATTTTCAAGGATCCACAGGGCATCCTTGTGGACCTGTAGGAGCATTTCCACTGTATCTTTGCCAAGCACTGTTTCGGATGTTGCCACCTGTTCTTTCTTCACAAACGTTTCTCCTTCCGATAATTCGTTGCGTGTCTCCCTGTAATCCGGCTGAAAAACATGGGGGCTGAGAGGTGTAGGTGCGCGGGTCGAGCACGTCCAAACAACATAATGGCTATGTTCGAAACTCACTTGCACTCCCATGTTTTCCAATCGTATTTCGTTAAGCGCAGATCGTGGGGAAACGGTATTTTTTTATATGTGACACAATTGTATTAAATCATTATAATATATTCAGTCCAAAATAATAATGTTCGGTTACCATGGCATAACATAGCAGCCGTTCGGCGTTGCTTTTATTTCATGTAAATTTATATAGAACAAATATATAGTGATGTCAAGCACTAATATATCTTTAAATATCATGGCGATATACAGAGGCAGGGAATCCGTTCAAAAATTGACTTGACAAAAAATATCGGACTCAATATATTATATAAACTAAAAAGTATCGTATGGAAAATAAAATGAAAACCATTGTCATCACAGTGAAATGTTTACCGGATCCCGAAATTTTGAAGCAGGTGAAAACCGGCGGGACAGGTAATGATGTGGAAACTGTCAGCTACAAGTTGGATACCTTTGATCTGGTTGCCTTGGAAGAGGCGCTGTTGATAAAGGAAGCAAGTGGCGGCGAGGTTGTTATTCTTTCCATGGGACCCAGCGAGGCTAAGAAAGAAATACGCTCCGGCCTTGCCATGGGGGCAGACCGGGGCATACTTGTAGAATACGACGGCCGGATCGAATCAGCGGTTTTTGCCCGGTTATTGAAAAAAGTGGTGGAAAAGGAAAATCCGGATCTTGTTCTCATGGGCAAGCAGTCGATGAATGATGAGTTCGGGCAGACCGGTCAAATGCTGGCCTGTTTAATGGGATGGTCCCAGGTCTGTTTTGCCTCGGAAATAGAAATGGCAAATAACCACGCCATCGTAAAGCGTGAAAGCGACGGCTATTTGGAAACACTTGATGTACCTCTTCCGGCCGTGATTACGGTCGGCCTCACCAATCATTCACCGAGGTACATCAGTTTGCCGGGTACCCGCCGGGCAAAAAGCAAACCGATCGATACGTTTTCAGCAAAAGACTTGAAGGTGGGTATTGCACCCTGGGTTAAACGAATCGCCGTTGAAAATCCCTCCCGGACTTCAGGAAAGTGTGAATTGTTCAGGAATGTGGACGATTTCTTAGATGCTCTTCGGACAACTGCGCCGGATATTTTTTAAATAAGCCGATTTTTTTATTATGTCAAAGACACTCATCATTGCGGATTATAAAAACAATCGTTTGAAAAAGAGCACCCTTTCGGCGATCACATTTGCAAAGCAGGCAGGCATCTTTGATATTGCTGTTCTGGGAGAAGGTGTTGCCGATCTGACAGCGGAATTAATCCATTTTGGCGCGGAAAAAGTCCATGTGATGGATGATTCGAACCTGAAGCACTATCTCACGCATGAATATTCGACGGCAGTGACACATCTTGCGAAAACGATTGATGCAACACATATCATCATGGGGGATTCTTGGCTGGCCAGGGATATGATGCCCCAGGTTGCATGCCGTCTGAAAGCAGGCATGGCGAATAACGTTATCGATTTTGAAGACGGAAGGTTCAAGCGGACGGCTTATGCCGGCAGCGTCGTCGAAACGATTCAAATCACAACACCGGTGAAGGTGATCATCGTATCAAGCACCGCCTTTGAGGCTGCGCAACCGGAGATAAGAAATGAAAGCCCGACAGAACGGGTGAGGTGCAGCGTTACGAAGGGCAGGGTAAAAGTCATCGATAAAAAAAATATCCAATCGGATCGCCCGCAACTGACGGAGGCGGAGGTTGTCGTTTCCGGAGGGCGCGGTCTAAAAACGCCGGACAACAAAAAAATCCTGGAAAAGTTTGCCGACAAACTCGGGGCTGCCATTGGCTGGAGCCGGGCAGCCGTTGATTCAGGATGGGCGCCCACCAATCTTCAGGTCGGGCAAACCGGAAAAGCGGTGGCGCCTTCTTTGTATATTGCGGTTGGAATCTCGGGCTCGGTTCAACATCTTGCGGGAATGAAAGACAGCAAAACCATTGTTGCCATCAATAAAGATGAGGATGCCCCCATCTTTGCCAATGCGGACTATGGAATTGTCGGCGACCTGTCGACCATTCTCCCGGAATTGACAAAAAAGATTCCGGCACATTAGTATGAAAACGTCTACTGATCCGACAGGCGGTTACTTAAATTTTGTTTCCGCCTCTATGAATGTCTTTTCTTTAGAATACCGGTAATCGCTCTTTTTGTCTTTTTCCCCGAAGCCGTCCTGCTTTTCCCAAAACTGCTCCGACGCCTCTGCGATCGGACCGGCTTCTGCCAGAATCGGAGCAACCTGTATTGTTTTGGCGTCCATCAGCGCGACAATCCGCTGAAGAGAAGTCAATATCATGGATTGTTCCCAGTCCTGTAGAGAAGTAAACGCATCGATAAAATGCTCTTGCATGGGAGGGGGCGCTTTTTCCAGGAGTTGATGGCATGATTCGGTAACAGAAATATACATCTTTCGTTTGTCTTTTTCGCCCCGTCTCCTTGTGACGAGGCCTCTATTTTCGAGGCGTTCTAGAATTCCTGTAACCGTGGGTTGTCCGAGGCTGACGGATTTCGCAATTTCGCCTATCGGCATTTCTCCGTTGTTGGACACGACTTGCAATACGATTAACTGGGGAACGGTTAAACCGAAATAGCGTTCCAAATATCGAGAGTGCAGATCAACGGATTGGATGATTCGACGGATGGCAATCAAAACTTCATTACAAATTGCTTCTCGCTTCATGGTTATCTCACTTTGATTTATATCGTTACAGCTAAAGATTATAATAAGGTTGTTACGGTTTTCATCTTTTTATATGTGTATCAGTATTGTTACTGTTTTTCAAGAAAGCATAAGCCAGGACGGCCTGTTTTTTTATTTGAGACCGCATAATCATCATATTCTACCCTTGACTCCAGGCAAAATATTTTATAACTTTATATCAAGCATGATTAAAGCTTCACATTTTTATATCAGCATATTATTGATGCACTCAGAATTTATGCATTATGGATTTTCAGATCCATTCTCAAGACAGGCACACATAAACTATAAATCGTTTTTAAGACATATCGTTCTTGTTGTTAAAACCGGAGCAGACAATAAACGCCATTATTTATGTTTTTAAAATATAAACGTTTCTGGGAAACATCCGGCCTGAAGTCATCCTACGACCTTGTTATTATCGGCGGCGGGTTGCATGGTCTGGCCACCGCCTATTACCTGTCGAAAAATTTTGGGCTGACCAACATAGCTGTCCTTGAAAAGCGGTATATCGGCTATGGCGGATCCGGAAGGAATACGGCAATTGTGCGCGCCAATCAGAGAACGCAGGAGAATATAGGCCTCTATGACGAGGGGCTTAAACTGTGGCCGCAACTTACAAAAGATCTTGACTTCAACTTGATGTTTTTCAATTGTGGAAACTTAAACCTCGCTCATTCGGAAGCTGCGTTAAATGCGTTGCGCCTTCAGGTGAGCACAGCGCAATATCACGGTATCCAGAGCGAGTTGGTGGATGAAAAACAATGCAAAGAGTTGATACCGGCCCTGGACATTTCCGATCGTCCCCGCTTCCCGGTAATGGGCGGCATGTATCATCCGCCCGGAGGAACTATTCGCCATGATGCCGTGGTGTGGGGATTGGCAAAAGCGGCCTCGAAATATGGGGTCCATATTCACCAGGAAACTGAAGTCACCGGGATAGGCGTCGAAAATAAAAAAATCGCCTTTGTTGAAACCGACAAGGGAAAGATTTTTACGACGCGTGTTCTAAATGCAGCCGGTCCTTATTCCACGATTATTTCAGCCATGGTGAATCTCCGCCTTCCCATTCACGTCCTGACCATCCAGGCCATGGTCACCCAACCCTTGAAGCCGATACTTGACCATGTTGTTTCCTCCGGTGCTTACCATTGTTATGCCAACCAGACACTAAAAGGTGAAATCGCAACCGGTGCCCATATGGATCCGTGGCCCAATTATACCACCAATACAACAGCCAGCTATATTAAGCATCAAGCCGAAGCATTGACCGAACTCCTTCCCTGCTTGAAAGGAGTGAAGTTTATGAGAGTCTGGGGCGGACTCGCGGATATGACGCCTGACATGGCACCGATCATCGATGGGAATGATCCGATTAATGGATATTACATAGATTGCGGGTGGGGATATTTCGGATTCAAATCGGCACCCGTGACAGGCAAATACCTGGCTGAATTTATCGCAACCGAGAAATGCCCTGACATTCTGAAACCATTCACCCTAAAACGCTATGAGAGGCACGAGTTGATCGGTGAAATCGCTTCACCGGTTTATTACGGGCCCTGGAACTGAAACAGCTATGACCATTTCGATTACTTGCCCGATCTGTGGAAAACGAAGCGGATATGAGTTTAAATTCGGGGGGGAGGAACGCGGACCTAAACCGAAATGGACAAATCCAACACCGAAGCAGTGGTGTGAATATGTTCATAACCGCAGAAACATCGATGGCGTGCAGAAGGAGTGGTGGTATCATAAAGACGGCTGCGGCACCTGGTTTACAATATACCGTGATACATTGACCAACCATGAAGTGTCTCCTCAACACGAGATCTCCAAAAGAGAGCTTTCGGACCAGCGCGTTGCAGAAGGAGACTCTGAATGAAACGCGAACATAAAAAGCGGCTGACAAATTTACCGACCCTGCATATTAATCCTGAAAAATCACTGGGACTGATATATAAAGGGAAGCGTTTAGACGGCGTACTGGGCGACACCATTGCTACAGCCTTGTATGCCAATGGATTCCGTATTCTGTCACGCAGCATTAAATACCATCGACCGAGAGGTCTTTATTCTCTGAATGGAGAGTCCGCCAACTGCTTGATGGAGGTCGACGGCTTGCCGAATGTAAATGCCGAATACACCCTGCTGCGGGAAGGTATGACCGTAAAACCGCAGAACGTGAAAGGTGCACCGGAATTCGATTTTATGTCTTTTGTAGACTACTTGGACTGGGCAATGCCGGCCGGTTTCTACTATCGACGTTTTCATAAGCCCTATCGATTATGGCCGGTCTTCATGAAGCATATACGCAAGACCGCCGGCATCGGCCGGATTGATCCTCATTTTCAGATCAAAGGTCGTTTTGAAGAGCGTTATATCAACACGGATGTTTGCGTGATCGGCGGTGGACCGGCGGGTCTTTCGGCTGCCCTTGCGGCCTCAAAGCAGGGACTGCGGGTGGCTCTTATCGAGGCTAAACCTTGGATGGGGGGCTGTTTTGACTACCGCATCGCTACGTATTTGTCAAAAGCACCTCTCTTTAAGCGTGTCCGGAAATTAATCCGTGCGGTTTACAAGGAACCCAATATACGCCTGTTTCCATACACGTTTATGACAGGGTTTTATAATGAACATCTTGTCACTGCAGTTCAAAAGCGCATGGATATGGAGCCGTTTGATGAGCGTTACATTGAACTCCGTGCCGATGCGACAGTCGTTGCAACGGGATGCATCGAACGTCCGCTCATTTTTGACAATAATGATCGTCCCCAAATCATGCAGATCCACAGCGCTCATCGTCTGGCCCACAATTACGGGCTTCTCCCTGGAAAAGAAGCTGTGTTCAGTGTCGAGCACGACCTCGGCCTGGAGGCGGCAATTGACCTGGATGCGCTGGGTGTTCATATTAACTGCATTGCCGACTCCAGGCATGACGGACAACATTCGGCCCTTGTAGACAGCCTGGAAGCCAGGGGCATTCCACTCCTAAGGGGTTGGGTGGCATCAAAGGCATATGGTACAAAACAGATAAAGCGCGTTAGACTCAGCACCCTCGAAGGTACCCGTCACCGGTACATGGATTGCGATCTTTTAGTCGCCTCCGCCGGGTTGACGCCCGTAACCGGTCCGTTGAACCTGTCGGGCGTAAAAATGGTATATGACTTCCATACCGGATATTATCTGCCGGAAAATTATCCTCCCGGAATTTTCAGCGCCGGCAGGCTGTTAGGCCTTGCTGACCCAAAATCCATTGAAGTTTCGGGCGAGCTGGCGGGCTTGCGGGCAGCCGAGGCCTGCGGTGTGGCGGTGACTGAAACGTTGAAAGCCGTTCAGGAGCAACTCAGGGAATTGCCCGGTCCGCAGCGCGGCTCTAAATTGGTACAGGCGCCGGTAAAGGTGAGGCGGCGGTTTGTGGATTTTGACGAAGATGTGACGGTAAAGCATATTGATCAAGCGTGCCATATGGGATTTGATGCGGTGGAATTGACCAAGCGTTTTACGGCCGCCGGAACCGGGCCCGGCCAGGGTGGTATCCCGGGCCATAATTTACCCCTGGTGGTGGCCCAGTACAATGCCCAGTCGCCGGATAAGATGGGGCCGTCAACAGTGCGCCCTCCATTGCATCCGACACTTCTTGCCGCTTATGCCGGCAAACATCACAATATTTTCAAACAAACCCCGGTTCATGACAACTTGAAGAAAAACGGGGCCGTGTTCAGACGTGTCGGCAACTGGATGCGCGCCCGCTATATGTCCCGGGATTTTACCTGTCAAAGGGAAATCGAGGCGGTTCGCCGGCGGGTTGGTGTCATTGATGTCTCCACGTTGGGCAAGTTCAGACTTTCTGGCCCGGACGCGCTCAACGTGCTCCAGCGCGTCTATGTCGGAGATATGTCCAAGGCTGGGACGGGCAAACTCAAATACTCGGCTATGTCGAACGAGGACGGATGCCTGATCGATGATGGCGTTGTTGTAAGGAGGGATGAGAATGACTTTTACTTTACATCATCCACCGGCCGGGCGGATGCAACCGTTGAATGGATTCGGTATCACACCCGCTACGAAGACTGGTCATATCATATTGTGAATCTGACGGATGCCTATGGTGCAATCAACCTAACCGGTCCTCTTGCAAGGGATGTGCTGGAGAAAATAACCGATGCGGATATCTCTAACGACGCGTTCCCCTTTATGGGATATCGTGAATTCAAACTGGCAGAAACCATACCGGCAAGGGCCTTGCGCCTTGGTTTTGTGGGCGAACTTTCATATGAGCTCCATATTCCGTCATCAATGATGCCCGGTGCATGGGAAATAATACTAAAAACAGGCAGCGAGTTCGGAATAGCCATATTCGGGCTGGAGGCTCAAAATGTATTGCGCATGGAAAAGGGGCATGTGATCATCGGGCAGGAGTCGGAGATTCGAACGACGCTTCATGATCTGGGGATGGGCTTTCTTTGGGATCGAGATAAGGTGGCTTCTGAAACAGTCGGCGCTGTGGCTCTTTCTCAGACTGAGCATCAGGACGGCCGCCTTAAATTGATTGGTTTCCAAATGGATCCGGACCATAGGGCACCCAGGGATGGATCCCTGGTCGTTGATGATAAAATCATCGGCCATATCTGTACGGCGCGCTACAGCCATACATTAAACAAGCCCATCGGTCTGGCACTTGTGGAATCCCGGCAGGCGGTTATCGGCAATCAGATATCGATTTTTCAAGATAATTGTGATGGTCATCTGCTGAAGGCCACGGTGGCGCCCACACCATTTTATGATCCTTCCGGCGAACGGATGAAATGCTGAGTTATGGAAACAAGAAACGATTATAAGCCGATTCGACACTCACCGATAAAGATCGATGCACGCCCGATAGAGACACGGCGGCACAACGGTTTTGAAGTTGTCCTGGATTATGACAATGAATCTGAAAAAAAAGAGAATGCACCGGCAATCGTTGATTTGTGCCACATGACGAAATGGGATATTCAGGATAGGGATTTGAGCCGGATCAAGCCCATGGGGTTCGATATTCCAGAAGCGCCCGGTGACTGCATCATTCATGACAACAGAATCCATATCTTCCGCCTTAATCCGAGCCAAGCCGGCGTCTGGCTTATTCATACCGGCGAGTTGGTGGAGACCGACGATGCCTGTTTTAACCACCCGGCATTTACAGATATTACCGATGGTCAAGCCCTTTTAGCCGTCGTCGGCCACTCGGTTCCGTCCTTTGTCGAAACAATCACGAAGATGGATTTGATGTCTCCCCGCAGAGAGCCGCCGTTTATAGCCCAAGGTCCGATTATCGACATAGCGAGTCGAGTCGTTGTTCGCCGCCTTGCGCAAGAAAACTCGGTTGTGCTTTTTTCCTTTCCAAGAGGCTACGGTCAACCTATGCTGGAAGCCCTGCTTGACTCCGGCAGCAGGCGCGGTGTCCATTTTGCAGGCGAGAAAGCATTTTTCCGTTGATAAACAAACTGACTGACCACTTTTTTAACCGTCCTCGGAAATAAATTATCTTGATTTTTACCGGGACTTGCATGTATATAACCCGGTTTGGTTTTTCATTGGAAGATGTTTTTGTACATCTCTGTAATTATTTGTTTTTACGGTTTGAAGGAGTGAATAAAAGCGGTCATGCAGCTTCGACTTGATGAGTTGGCAAAATGCCTTAAGACTCCGGCGGATACCGTTGAGCGGTGGATCCGCCAGGGTAGAATCCCTGTCCGAAAAAAAGGGGACCAATGTATTTATAAAATTGCAGCCCTGAAAAAATGGGCGGATGAAAACAACCTATCTTATATTGTATCGGACACTGCGTCTAAAGACACTCCCAAAAAAGACGATGAAACTATTTATTCGGCAATGAAAAGGGGAGGCGTATTCTACGGGATTCCGGGCAATTCCGTTGAAGATGTGTTCAGCGCCGCTGTTGATCGAATTGACTGCCTCCGGACAGCGGATCAAAGAAAATCATTACACAAAAGATTAGTCGCCAGGGAGAAACTGATGTCCACCGGCATCGGAAACGGTATCGCTATTCCTCACCCGCGAAAACCGCTTCCATATGATGAGATTCCGGCGTTTATCACCACGTGTTTTTTAAAAAACCGGATAGACTTTCATGCGATGGATAACAAGCCGGTTCATGCCATGTTTATTATCGTTTGCCCGACATCAACGTCGCACCTGTACCTGTTGTCGAGGCTTTCTTTCTGTTTGCGGAACGATGGATTTACAACACTCCTGAGAGATACTCCCGACCCCGATACATTTTTTGCAAAGGTGAGGGAATTTCAAAAAGGAATTGATTCCCCGGGACAATAATCATCCATATTCATAATGTTCAGGTGTGTGACTTGATAGATAAAACAAAGCTAAATATATTCAGGCGTCCCGCATTAAATTTTTTTTTCCGCCTCGATGACCGCCTTCTTTTGATCACCATTGGCGCGCTGGTTGGTATCTGCAGCGGTCTGTCATCCGTTGCCCTGAATTCGGGGCTTATGTTGATGTTTCACTGGCTGAGCAAGTTAAGCCATCTGTGGTGGTTTTTTGTCATACCGGGCATCGGAGCGGCACTGTCTTCGTTAACGCTTGAAAAAATCTTTAAGGAGGGGGCAGGCCACGGTGTGCCTGAAATTGTATACAGTGTGTCCCGCTACGGCGGCTTGATGCGGTTGCGTTCGGCTGTCTCGCGCCTGATATCGAGCTGCCTGACGATCGGAAGCGGAGGATCCGCCGGTCCCGAAGCCCCGGCGGTAATGAGCGGCGCCGCCATAGGTTCAAACATAGCCCGGTTTTTTTCAATGAATGATCGCCAGCGTATCACACTGGTGGGATGCGGGGTGGCGGGTGGCCTGGCATCCATCTTTAATGCGCCCATCGCCGGTATTGTTTTCACCATCGAAATAATCATAGGCGAATGGTCTGCCGCCAATATTGTGCCGATTGCCATTGCTTCCGTCGCCGGCGCTCAAATAAGCCGGCTATTAAGGGGAAATCAGATTGCGTTTACGCACCTCAACTTCGACACGGATATTACCGCCACTCTGGCAGCCATCGGCCTTGCCGTTATAACGGCGGTTGTTTCCATTGTGCTGACGCGCACACTCCGCAGGTCGTATGCCATATCCAGCAGGATCGCCGTTCCTGTGTGGGGTCGGGCCGCCATCGGCGGGTGCCTGGTGGGTATTATCGGGATTTTCCTTCCCCAGGTGATGGGGGAAGGCTACCACGCCATACAGAGAATGGTGGAGGGGACGTTTAACGGCGGCGCGGCCATTGTTGCGCTGCTGGTATTTGCCAAGATCATTGCCACCGGCCTGACACTGGGGTGGGGCGGCTCCGGAGGGATTTTCGCCCCCTGCCTGGTCATCGGAAGTTTTTCAGGGTTAATGTATTATCACCTGATCAGTTTACTGCTGCCCGGTATATCTTTAATCAACGAAGGCTATTTTGCTCTGCTGGGAATGGCCGGCCTTGTCAGCGGCACACTCCAGGCGCCGCTTACGGGTCTTTTTCTCATTGTTGAGATTACAGGGAGCTACGAAGTAATCCTTCCCTTGATTCTTGTTTCAACAATTTCCACAACAATCAGTTATGCCTTTGAACCGGCATCGTTTTACCTGAAAGACCTGATTGAACGGGGGCATTTCCTCCGTCCTAGAACAGATGCAAAAGTGCTGGCGGATTTGGGCATCAGGGAAATTATTGAAAAAGACTGTATTACTGTTCACCCCAACATGTTACTGGGCGAATTCATCAACGTCATCCAAAGCTCCCACAGGAATTACTTTCCAGTGGAGAATGAACAGACCGGTGAATTTATGGGCATGATTCACCTGGATGGGATTCGCTCCTATATTTTTGACCCGTTGCTTTACGAGACGGTTTTTTTAGAACAGATCATGGAAACCGACATCGATACCGTCAGCATCGATGATGATCTATCCGATGTGTTGGACAAGATGGATATGAACAATCTTTTCAGCCTGCCGGTTGTTTCGAGCAATCGTTTTATAGGAATGGTGTCAAAAGCGACGCTGCTTGACAAATACAGGAGCGAACTACGACTGCAGGCATTTTACTAGACAGAGGAGAAACTGGAATGGACTTAAAACTTCTTCATATTTTTAGAAATACGCCTTTCGGCAGGGAGATGCTTCTGGGGTCAAGTTATTTTTGCAAAAAAACAGGCGTGTCGCCGGTTATTTATATCCCGGAATATCTTAAATTTTTAATGTATTTCGAAAATGATGTGGTGCAGGTGGACCTGGATAAATCGTTTCTCAAGGCCCCCGGTACAGCAAAAGAGCACGCCGTGGACATTGTGCGATCCCAGGGAATGCCCGACCCTGAATTTATTTCACCAAAGCAGTTTACCGCTTCAACCCTGCCCGATATACCCGTCAATTTCAACTTTATGTGCTGCCCCAGGAGTATTACCGACATGTCGTCGAAGATCGGCCTGGGGTATATCGGTCCCAAGGTCAGGCGCATTGTTCAGTCGGCGAAATTTCCAGTATTGATAGCAAGCTCCATTTACAAAGAGTGGACTAGCATCACGGTCATGTTCGGCGGTTCCGCCAATGCCGTTAAGGCGCTGAGACTCGGTCTGCGGATTGGAGAATTGTCGGGCGCGCCGGTTGATGTCTTTACCCAGGAAGGGAAAAAAGGCCGGCAATATTACGAAAAAGAGATTGATAAAGCCGGGCTGTCAAATGAAATGGAAGAGAACGTCAGGAAATGGCACGTGTTTGACAGCGGGCGTCTGTCGGAAAACCTCTACCATATCCCCCATGGCTCCCTTATTGTCATCGGCGCATACGGCCATGGCGTGATTAAGGACATTATTTTTGGGAGTATAATGGAAAAGGTTCAGACCATTATGCCGAACAACCTGTTGATCGTGGGACCCAACTATGGTGTCGAAATGGGGTAGGCGGCAATTGTTTTTATGCGGTCATAAATATCAACAGGGCTCATGGTGTTTGCTTCGCCAATTTTCTTTATCGTCATATGTTTTTTTTGCCTCAATGTTCACGTCTTTTAAAGATCTTATGACAATGTTGATATTGAGATTGTACTGACCGCAAAGGTCGGCCAGGGTCAGGTTTCCGCTACCCGGAGGAGGTTGATTCGGAAGGGTCTGCTCCCTTAAATTTATCAAGTGTGAAAAAACATGTAACTTTTTTGCTCTTCATGCGTTATAAGAAATAGAGTGAAATCATACAGAACATTTTATTTGGAAAACAAGGATAAGCTGTTTGGTTATCTGATTCGACTGACCGGGAATTATCAGTTTGCCGTTGATGCCATGCAGGAAAGCTTTACTCGACTGTTGTCACGATATGGTTCAAAAGAGCAAAGCACTTCCCTGCTTTTCAAGATAGCGAGAAACATAGTAACGGATGATGCGAGAAAAAACAAACAACATCAGGATGCTACAGGCAGTCACCAGGACGATGCACGCAATCCTGAAAACATGCTTCTTATAAGGGAAAGCTACAGAAACGTACTGATCGCAATGAAACAATTGGACGAAATGGAGCGGGACATTCTCTCAATGGCTGTCAGCAGCGAACTTTCATACAGGGAGATAGCCGATATTGTTGGGATCAGCCCCGCAAATGTGCGGGTAAAAATACATAGGGCAAGGATAAAATTAAAAACATACCTTGCACGGGGAGATGATGGCGGATGAACTCCATGATCAGCCTTTTTATCGATGACGAGTTGACCATTGATGAAAAAAAAACATTTATTGAAAAAGTGCGGGATGACACATCCTTTTATAAAGAGAGCTCGCAAATGTTGCAGCAGGAGATGTTAATCCGGTCGGATGTTTTAGAGGATGCATTGAGGACGGATATTGAGTTGCCCCAAAAAAGCTGGATTGTCATAATGAAGAATCTCCTGCGTCCGACGGTCTTGGTTCCGGCAGCAATGGCATGCATAATAATCTTTCTTCTTTTCATGCCGTTAAAAACAACATTCAAGCCTGACTACCCCAGCAGGTTTGTGGTCTACCAACCGGATGTCGGCAAGGTAGAAATTGCCGGAAGCTTCACTGAATGGAAACGCGTACCTTTAAAAAAAATCAGCAATAGCGGGTATTGGGAGGCCATGCTCAAATTACCCGAGGGCGAACACCGATACACCTATATTCTGGAAGGGGAAACCCCCTATGCCGATCCGACGGTTTTGACAATGGAGAAAGATGATTTCGGTGGGGTGAACTCGGTTATCCAGGTGGAGAGCAGGGCATGATCAGGCAATGGCTGTTTTTTTTCTTCCTGCTTGCATGTCTTACAGGATGCCAAAACCATTTTTACAGAGTACAGGAAGACACTCTCTACCTCTACATCAACTATCCCGAAGCAGACAGCGTTCAGCTTTACTGCTCATTTGATGATTACAAAGCACATCCGGCAAAACAAACAGATGATGGTTTGTGGGAAGTATCTGTTCCATTGACGTCTGAGTTCACGTATTTTTATATCGTGGACGGTGACATGTTCATACCTCTTTGCAAATTAAAGGAAAAAGACGATTTCGGCTCTGAAAACTGCATTTTTATTCCGGATTTGTAACATTCTCTTTGCCGCTACGTTATAGATATAGACAAATCTGTGTCAGGAGGAAATTATGGAGAGAATTTTAAAAAAACCGGCTTGCATTATACTGGGTATTCTTCTTCTCGCGTCAACCGTTCAGGGGGAAGACGCCAAACAGGATGCTGAAAGGTTGAGAGTACAGACACGGAACATGATCGCCGCCGGTGTACCGGGTGATAAAGCTGAAAAGATGCTGCAAATGATGGCGAGCCATAATTTCAGCCACAGAAATATGGTAAGAGCTCAGCAGCTCGTGATTGACTGCGAAAAAAAGGGTCTGCCTTCCTCACAGGTGATGAACAAAGCATTTGAGGGCATGGCAAAAAACGCACCGGATGAAGCTATTGTCAACGCCATGGAAGCAACCCACAGCCGTTATTCATACGCCCATCGTCATGCAAAACAGATTACTAATGACGAGCGGCAGGTCGAAGAAATCAGTGAAGCAATCGCAGGAGGACTTAAAGCCGGGGTGAACAAAAAGGATGCAGACAAAATAATGGCGGCTGTCCGTCAACGAACAAGAGACATGGATCAAAAACAAGTGGAAGAACTTGCCGAAGAGTCCTTGAAGGCGGCAAGAACCATGGCACGGTTTGGTGTTCCTTCTGATGCTGTCGCTGGTGTTACATGTAATGCACTTCGGAACAACTACAGTGCCAAAAATATGCGCCAATTACAAACACGCTTCAAAACTCAGGCCATGAAGAATTCCCCTTCAGCAGTCGCCAATCAGTATGCCCATGCCATAAGCAAAGGGGCGGCGGCCGGGCACTTGGGGTCATCAAGCCAAAACAAAGGATCAAATAAAGGCAGTGCGGGCCATGGCGGCGGCTCCAGCGGAGCCGGCAATTCAAGCGGGTCCGGATCAGGAGGGGCCGGCAGCGGTTCCGGGGGATCGGGAGGGTCGGGTTCTGGAGGCGGCGCCGGTGGTTCCGGCTCTGGAGGCGGGTCCGGCGGTGGTGGATCCGGAGGATCAGGGGGGTCTGGTTCGGGAGGATCGGGTTCCGGTTCGCAACGTTAAGCTTAAAAGAGGGGGTACACAATGAAAACATTAACAGCCATGATTACAGCCATGTTTATTTTTACATCGACATTAGCCTTTGCCGGTGGCGACAAGAATCAGTACAGGCATGACGGTGCAAAAGGCAAGGGGTCTACCCACCAGAAAAGAGTAAACAAATAAATCATGGTGACGCTTTCCGGATCCGAACCGGTACACCGCAGAATACGGAGGATCCGGTGAGCGTCTCCGTGACGCCGTTATCCACAATGTCATTCACGCTGACGCCGGCATATTTTCTGGCGATGGACAATTCCACGCCGGGCCGGTCATGACCCCAGCCGTGGGGAATGCTGATAACACCGGGCATGATATCATCGGTTATGTCGGCTTCTATGGTTAACCCGCCTATAGCTGATTCAACAGAAATAGCGTCGCCGGATGTGATACCGTGAGCATTCGCGTCCGAAGAATGAAGCAATGCCGTACAGCGGTTTTTGCCCTTGACCAGCCTGAGGCTGTTATGCATCCAGGAATTGTTGCTTCTGATATGGCGCCGGTTGATGAGAAGCATATCATACCCGCCGCTTTTTATTTCATGTCTGAAAAAAAACACATCCCTCACGCGGCCAAGGGCCTTGACCATGATGTCAGGAGCCAGTTGTATTCGTTTCGGGCGATGGAACAGGCGTTCCGGCAAACAGGGTGCAAGCGGCCCCATGTCAATCCCGTGCCGTTCTTTTTTAAGTTTGTCAAATGTCAATCCCCGGCTGAACGGGTTCAGTTTTTTTCCGTAGGGTCCGAACCTGATGAGGAGCCTGAGGAGACGGTCGGGTGTCAAGAGCTTCAGAAACGGTTTTTTAAGAGGGTTTTTTTCCAGCCTTAAGGCCAAACCCAGAAGAACTTCCCAGTTCATCATGGCGGAGGGAGGCGGCTGAACCACGGGGTAAGAATAATGGGCGGTGTTCCGGACCGTAACCATGTGGATGGCAATATTATAGTGGGATTGTTCCAAGGCGCTTGCAGGCGGAAGAATAATATCGGCAAAACGTGTGGTTTCGTTAATATACCAGTCCATGGACACCATGAAATCAAGGGTGTTCATTGCTTGCTCCATGGCCCTGCCATTCGGGGCCGAAGTGGCAGGGTTACCCGCAAGGGTGATCAGTGCTTTGATTCTGCCGTCACCATCGGCAAGGATATCTTCTGCCAACGTGGAAACCGGAAGTTCCTTGGCAAATTCGGGAAAGCCCCTGACACGGCTTGTCCATTGGCCATACTGTCCTGTGTCCTTGGTCAGGGCCAGCAGTGCCTGAAGATCCACCACCGGCCTGGTGAACATGCTCCCCCCGGGGCGATCCAGATTGCCGGTGATGGTGTTGAAAGCGATAATCAGCCAGGAGGTCAGGGATCCGAATTCCTGGGCGCATGTGCCCAGGCGGCCGTAACAGACGGCGGATTCAGCCGCGGCGAATTGCCTGGCCATGGTCCGAATGTCACCCGATCTTATGCCGGTGATTCCGGCTACGGATTCCGGAGAAAAGCCGGATGCCTCTCTGTTAAGGGTATCGATACCGTCAGTAAAACCTTCCACTTTTCCGGGCCGGGCCAGACCTTCTTCAAATACCGTATGGATCAGGGCCAGAAGCAGCAGCACATCGGTGCCGGGCCGGATGAAATAGTGCCGCTCCGCAAGCGCTGCGGTTTTTGTCTTGACGGGGTCAATCACAATGACGGTTCCCCCGCGCCTCCTGACGTTTTTAATCCGTTCGGCAACCCGTGGGCCGCTGATGAAGCTTCCCCCGGACACGACCGGGTTTGCACCGATGACAAGGAGATAATCGGTGCGGTCCACATCCGGAATCGGGAAAAGTCCCTGGTGCCCGAACATGTGAAAAAGGGCAAGCTTTATGGGTAGTTCATCGGTGGAGGCCGCTGCATAGCGGTTTTTTGTGTTTAACGCTTCAAATAAGGGCAGAAGAAACAGTAGCGCGTTATGACTGTGCATAATGGGATTCCCGTGATAAACAGCCACGGCATCCCGGCCAAAACTCTTCTGGATGCGCTTGATGTTTTCTGCCGTCTCGTCCAGGGCATCATCCCAGGTGATTCGTTCCCAGCCGCTTTTTGTTCTGCGCACGGGATGTCTCAGACGATCGGGATCTTCATGAATATCCTGAATGGCAAGTGCCTTGGGGCAGATACTTCCCCGACTGGATACATTGTCTTTATCGCCCCGGATCGACAGTATTTGATCACCCGTGACCCGGATTTCAATGCCGCACATGGCTTCACAGATGTTGCACGTTCGAAAGTGGGTTTCTACGCCGGGCATATTTGGTCTCCTGATTTGTAAAATCCGCTATCCGTATTTGTAGTAAGCGGCACATGTCCCTTCGGTGGATACCATACAGGGCCCCACGGGGTCTTCCGGTGTGCACACGGTTTTAAAAAGGGGGCATTCAACGGGACGTTTCACTCCTGTCAGTATCTCCCCGCAAGCACAGCCTTTGGGCTCCTTTGTATCCGGCACGGTTAAAGAAAACCTCTTTTTGGCATTAAAAAACTCGAATTCCTCCCTTATGTCAAGACCGCTTTCCGGAATCATGCCTATTCCCCGCCAGTCAGCGTTTGACACGACAAACACATCGTTCATTATCCCTTGAGCCTTTTCATTGCCGGTTGATGTAACAGCCCTTGGGTAGGCGTTTTCGAGGGATGGCGATGAACGTTCAATCTGCTTTGTAATGGTGTAAACAGCCTGGAGAATATCTGTCGGCTCAAACCCACCAACGGCACACGGGATACGAAACGCTTCGAAAAAAGGCCGGTAGGCGGCCATGCCGATGACGACACTCACATGCCCGGGAAGGAGAAAGCCGTCGATGGCAACCCCCTTGTTTTTCATGAGGGCAAAGAGCGCGGGCGGAACGGTTTTGTGTGCCGCGAAAACGGAAAAGTTTTGAAGCCCCGTTTGCCTTGCGGTCAGAATTGAAGCGGCAATGGTGGGTGCCGTGGTCTCAAATCCCACGCCCAGAAAAACAACCTCTCTACCGGGATTGCGCTCGGCAATTTTCAGGGCGTCGAATGTGGAATAGACCATTCGAATGTCCCTCCCTTCGGCTTTTTCTTTTTGAAGAGACGACTCGGAACCCGGGACCCTCATCAGGTCACCGAAGGTCGTAACAATGGTGTCTTGTATCCGAGAAAGGGCAATGAAGGCGTCAATGTCCTTCTGTGAGGTAACACATACCGGACAGCCGGGACCGGATAAAAGGGTGATGGTGTCGGGTAGAACAGATCGAATTCCGCTTCTGAAAATTGACACCGTATGTGTGCCGCAGACTTCCATTATGCGGATATCCCTTGTGGAGATGGTCTTTATTTTTTTTGCAATGCCGGTTGACAGTGATTTTTTCCTGTACTCCGATGAATGCTTGAGACTCATCGCTACTCCTTTCCATCCATCGCCATTGCCGCTGCTGCGACGGCCTGACCTAGTGAAAGCCCTCCGTCGTTGCATGGGACCTGTTTGTGGGTAATCGTTTTAAACGCGTTCCTTGCAAGAGAGTCAATCAGTCCGCGAAGAAGATAGCTGTTTTGAAACACTCCGCCACTCATGGCCACTGTGTTGATGCCTGTTCGGTCTCTCAATTTATCACAAATATCCGTGAAAAGACAAACAAGGGTATGGTGGAACTTCGCGCTTACTTGCTCCGGGCCGACTCCCTTGACAATGTCATTGACTATTCCGCTGATGATGGAGGACGTCCGGATAACGGGCAGATCGGCGGCAATTCCCTCAAAGCCATAGGGCTCGACCCCGGAATCGTGGGCCGTCATTTCCAGTTCCATTGCCGCCTGGCCCTCAAAGCTGATGTGCTGACGGATACCGGCTATGGAGGCAACACCATCAAAAAGGCGCCCCATGCTGGAGGTCATCGGTGAATTGATTTTTTTCTTTATCATGTCAAGGATGATTTCGATTTTTTTTCGGTCAATTGATTTCAAAAGCGGAAGATCCATGTTCATAAACTCATCTCCATAGGTGTGGAAGAGGCAGCTTACGGCCATTCTCCACGGTTCTCGGATGGCCTTAGCGCTTCCCGGCATCGGCATATAATCGAGGTGAGCGGCACGCCTATAGCGGGACGTTTCTGCAATCAGCACCTCGCCCCCCCATATGCTGCCGTCGGTGCCGTAGCCCGTGCCGTCAAAAGCCAGTCCGATCACGGGTCCTTCACAGTGATTTTCCGCCATGCAGCTTACAATATGCGCATGGTGATGCTGAATTCCTATTTTCCGTATTTCCCCCTGTTCTTCTGCATACAAGGTGCTCAAATAATCCGGATGAAGATCGTGGGCAATCATCTCCGGCCGGATTTGTAAAATCCGTTTCATGTGGGAAATGGTGTTCCGAAAAAACCTGTCAGTTTCCATGTTCTCAAGATCACCTATGTGCTGGCTTAAAAACGCTCTGTCGTCCTTGGTCAGGCATATGGTATTTTTCAGCTCACCGCCAACGGCAAGCACTTCAGGGAGTCTGTCTTGAAGAAAAACGGGAACCGGCACAATACCCCTTGACCTTCTGACAAACCGTGCAGATCCGGATTCGTGTCGAACAATGGAATCATCGCTCCTCAGGTAAATGTCACGGTTGTGGGTCAAAATATAATCGGCAATTCCCGACAGGCGGCCAAAGGCGTCGTCATCGTCAATGGCAATGGGCTCTTCACTTATATTGCCGCTTGTCATAACAAGTGCGGTAAACCGGTGTTTTAAAAGAAGGTAGTGCAGGGGGGTATAAGGAAGCATGACGCCGAAGTATTTATTTTTCGGTGCAACGTGCTTTGAGATGGGATGCGTCTTTTCTTTTTTCAAGAGTACAATCGGCCGTGATTTGTCGGCGAGAAGCAATTCTTCTTCGGGCTTGACTCCGGCGAACAATCGGATGGTTGAGATGCTCAGCGCCATCAGGGCGAAGGGTTTTTCTTCCCGGTGTTTCCGATCCCGCAACCGGGCGACTGCACCATCATTTAGTGCATCAACGGCAAGATGAAACCCGCCAAGGCCTTTAATGGCGACGATATAACCCTCTTCAAGCAGTTCGATTGTTCTCCTGATGCCGTCGGCTGCGGGAATGCGCTTTTTTTTTGAGGTGTACAGCATCATTTCAGGCCCGCATTCGGGGCAGGCATTCGGCTGGGCATGAAATCTTCTGTCTCCCGGATTGTCGTACTCCGCCCGGCACCGCCGGCACATATCAAAATGCTTCATGGACGTGAAGGGGCGGTCATAGGGGATGTCATCAATTATGGTGTACCTCGGTCCGCAGTTGGTGCAGTTGATAAAGGGGTAAAGGTGTCGTCTGTCTCCGGGGTCAAACATTTCCTTCAGGCAGTCTTCGCATACCGATACGTCAGGGGATATCAAAGCCGTCCTGGGCTCATTTTTTCCCCGGCTTTCTGAAATGGAAAAATCTTCGTAATGTTTTGCTTTGCAGGGATGGATCTCGATATTGGTTATCTTCGAAAGTAAGGGGGGGATTTCGCTAAGGCTTGAAATAAATTGTTGAACGGAATCCTCTGTTCCCTGGATATCGATGGAAACGCCGTTTGACGTGTTTGTGATGGCTCCTTTGAGTTGATATTTGTTTGCCAGCTGGAAAACAAAGGGCCGGAAACCGACGCCCTGAACTATACCGCTGACATTAAGTGTCTTTGAAATATGGGCATCCGATACTGAACTCATTAAGACCAAGTCGTCATTAAGGCCGCTTAGTCGTCCTGGTCCGCAATTGCAAGGGATTCTCGCAAAATTCGAAGCGATTCCAAGGCGATGGTTTCATCAATTTTATGCAGGGCAAAGCCGGCATGGACAATTACATAGTCGCCGATTTCCGGGTTTTCAATCATCAGCAGGCTGACGTCTCTTTTTACTCCGTCAACATCAACGGTTCCCAGACCGTTTTCATCGATCCAGATGATTTTTGATGGTATCGCGAGGCACACTGTCGAGACTCCTTTTCTTCCACTGGACATTCAACCTGTCCAATTCAGCCAGCACCATGTCGATCATGGGGTCCACTTTTTCGGAAACAACATCCGTCATGTCTATGGAAAGCGTATCAATATCTTTCGGTTCCACGCCCACGATAATGGTATGGGGGACTTTATCAAGAGCCCGGCACATGGTGAGTGCTTCCAGGAAATCAACCTGATGAAGCGAGTTTTTGGCTCTCACCCGTTCGGGTATGTCATCCCCCTCCAGTCGATACAGCGAACCTGGTGCGCCATTATTACGGATGGCGTCCACGACAATGAGAATGTCGGCTTCGGAAATGACACCCAGGAGGTTCAGACCCAGGACACCGCCATCAACGAGGGAGACATGGTCCGGGAAAACATACCTCTCTTTCATCTTTTCCATAACGCGTATCCCGAACCCTTCATCCGTATAAAGAATGCACCCGACGCCAAGGATCATAACATGTTTGTTTTGCATATCTCTACCATAAAAAAGCCCCGCGGTCTCCTTTATGATTCGGACCGCGGGGAATGATGCACGAAGTCAGGTTTATGTGACTCTGATTTTATACACCTCGTTGGAATCCGGGTCAATGATGTGCACGCCGCACGCCACACACGGGTCGAAGGAATGAACCGTGCGGAGAACTTCGAGCGGTCGTTTCGGATCGGCAACCGGGGTCCCTATGAGCGCTTCTTCCACTGGTCCCATTTTCCCGTTTGCACATCTCGGTCCCAGGTTCCATGTGGAAGGAACCACATATTGATAATTCTTTATTTTTTTGTTTTCGATTTTTATCCAGTGGCCGAGCGATCCCCTGGCAACGTCGTTTAAGCCGACTCCCATGCCGCTGTCCGGCATTTCCCAGCTCTGGTAGGTTTTGGTGTCGCCTTTCTTGACATTGTCCACAAGCTCCATAATCCAGCCTTCCATGGCGTTGCCGATGGCAATGGTCTCAAGCCCCCTTGCCGCGGTCCTGCCAAGTGTCGAGAAGAGGGCTGTTGTAGGAATATTGAGATCTTTCAATGTCTTGTCAACAAGGCCTTTAACTTCTTTGTGGTCTTTTGCGTAAGCAACGAGAACCCTCGCCAGCGGTCCGACCTCGCAGGCCTCGTCTTCGTAGCGAGGCGCCTTGAACCATGAGTACTTGCCTTCGTCGGGCTTATAATCCCCATGTTTAGGCTTCGTTTCGCCTTCAAACGGATGTCTTGCTTCACCGTCTTCATACCACGCATGGGTGACATGTTCGGTAACCTTTTTCTGATCAGCCATTTGTACGCCGGCGAGATTCCTGTTCTTTATATAGCCTCTCGGCATAAACAGGCTTTCCGGCTCCTTGTCTGTTTGAGGAAGTTCGCCCCATGCAAGGAAGTTCTTTGTGCCGCCGACGGCACCCCAGTCTTTGTAAAAGGATGCTACGGCAAGAAGATCAGGAACATATACGTTTTTAACGAAATCCTGGGTTTCCTTCCAGATATACAGGAACTGGGCAATGCGGGCCGGGTTAAGGTCCCTGACAGATGTGATGCCGCCCACCACAAGAGACTGGAGATGCGGATTTTTCCCTCCGAAAATGGCGTGCATCTTTGCGGCCTTGGCCTGGATGCGGAGCGCTTCAATATAGTGGGCGGTTGCCATCAGATTGGCTTCGGGCGGAAGCTTATAAGCGCTGTGTCCCCAGTAGGCATTGTTGAACGGTCCCAGCTGTCCGCTGTCCACAAAGGTCTGGACCCGTTTTTGAACGTTTTTAAAATAGGCAGTGCCGCCCCATGGCGCATTGCTGACGTTATCCGACAGTTTGGCTGTTTTCGCCGGGTCTGCTTTCAGTGCGGCAATAATATCCACCCAGTCCAGTGCATGCAGGTGATAAAAGTGGATAATATGATCGTGCTGGAACTGCGCACCGTGAAGCAGGTTTCTCATAATCCTGGCATTTTCAGGAATCTTTACTCCAACTGCGTCTTCGACTGCCCTCACCGAGGACAAAGCATGGGTGTAAGTTCAGACCCCGCATGATCGCTGGACAAAATGATGTGCATCGCGTGGGTCCCGTCCCTGAAGGATGAGTTCGATTCCTCTGAACATTTGTCCGGAACTCCAGGCATTGACCACCTTGCCCCCGGATACCTCCACCTCGATGCGAAGATGACCTTCAATCCGTGTGATCGGATCTATTGTGATTCGTTTTCCCATATGTTCTCCTCCCTTCCGCAAGGAATTGTGTCAAAATATTTTACGTATGTTTATCATGAGGTTACCTCATAAAACGGACGCATCTTATCCCAGAAATTAGGCTCGCTGCATCCAATGCACGGATGCCCGGCCTGAATCGGCCAGCTTGTGCCGCCGTGAAATTTTACAGTGGGGCAATTGTTGTATGTTTCCGGACCTTTGCACCCAAGTTCGTAAAGGCACCAGCCGTCCTTTGCTTCCTGGGAACCGAATTCGGCTACAAATTCTCCCATTTCGAAATGGCTCCGTCTAGGACACTGGTCATGGATTGTTTTTCCATAGGCGAATTTAGGCCTGCCAAGTTCATCAAGATCTGGAAGCTTGCCCAGAAGGAGATAATTCACAATGGTTCCGATGAGGTTGACCGGATTTGGCGGGCATCCCGAGAGGTTCAGGGTTTTAATGCCAAGAGCTTCTCCGACACCTTTGTATCCGCCGGGGTTGGGCGCTGCAGCCTGTATACCACCAAAACATGCGCAAGAACCCATGCATATTACAGCCGCGCCTTTAGGGCAGATTTCTTTCCCAATTTCAAGAAAGGTCTTGCCGGCGATCTTGCCGTATGCTCCGTCATATTTTGTGGGTATCGCACCTTCTACAACACAGATGAACTTGCCGTCATATTTTTTAACGGCCATGTTCAACACTTCTTCGGCCTGGTGGCCGGCAGCGGCCATGATGGTTTCGTGGTACTCCACGGAAAGGATGTCAAGAACAAGTTCATCAACCCAGGGATACATGGTTCGAATCATGGACTCAGAACATCCTGTACACTCTCCAAAATGGAGCCAGATGACAGGGGGGCGTTGTTTTGGAGCTGCGAATACCTCAGCCACCTTTGGAACGAAAGATGACGAAAGTCCCAATGTGGCGGTAAGGTAGGTACAGAACTGCATGAACTCCCTTCTTGAGACCCCCTTTTTTTCCAGCGTTTTACTCATTTTAATTTCCTTTTCCATCGGCACCTCCTTGATGCTGTTTTGTTAAGGATATTTTTATTCTGTTGTGGGTTAATAGTTTACGGCATGATGGTGAAAAACGTCCTGATGAGCCGGCAACCATGTTGAACTCAACACGCGGGTCCGATGAACGGGTTATGAAATCAGGAATATCAGGGCCAATCAACATCATTGGGTAAGTGTTACTATTCAAAAAACAAACATTCTGTTATTATATAATAAATACTTTGTATTGCCGGAAGAACAGTGTTTAGTGTACCACATATTAGCTTTTTTACAAGCAGGAATCTAAAAAAATGAATAATTTGTTGCCGAAACGCCCCTGTCTTGACTAACAGCTTAATCGTGTTCGGAATGAAGGGTGATGGAAAAGAGGCTGGTGTGCGACAGCCTAAAACCGGTCATGTGTGATTATGATGCTTGATCCGCAATAATCAAATGTTTAAATTTAATATATGTTTTATCTCCGATCCCTTTTATTCTTTTCACGTCCTCCGGCGTTTTAAACGGGCCGTTTTTCTGTCTGTGTCTTACAATTCGTTCAGCTATGGACGGACCTATTCCGGGAAGCTCGGCAAGTTGAGACTCGTTTGCCGTGTTGATATTGACGAGGGACGCGGCCGGGTCTCCGGAGGCGGATTTTTCCTTGGCCGGCAGCGTGGCCGGTGTCAATGCTAAAATGGACAATGTGATGAAAACCACCGATAAACGCAAAATAAAATGATTACCCATGTTGTTCTCCTTTGGTCAGATGCCTGTTTTTTTTGTTGATGACAAATACGCCGCACACCTCTCTTTTTTCGCCTGACCATAAACCGGCCCAAGTGATATAAGCGATAATACGATGATCAACTCCGGATGCCGATGGTCGGTATTTCTTAACCGAACCCGTCAGGACAAGTTAAATCGTAAAAAATAAATATTGATAAAGCGATATACGAAAAAACAAACCGGCTTGTCAAGTCATTATGCAGGAGGCATCAAATTTATTGACTTATTCGGACGCCTCTTTTAATTTTTCTAAAACGCCGGAGCAGTTGAAATGGAAACGTGATCCTGCCAGAGGAGGAATCCCATGCCGTACCGACACATTGAGTTCCATGATGATGGAGCAATCGCCACCCTTACACTTGATATACCGGAAAGCAGAAACGCCATCACCGGTGCCGAAGTTATCGGGGAAATAGAGGATGCATGCCGCAGAATAAACAAGGACATGGGTATAAAAGTTCTCATTGTCACGGGGACCGACCCGGCATTTTCTTCCGGCGGCAATATCAAGGACATGAAAACAAAAAAAGGAATGTTCGAGGGAACGCCGGCGGGGATAATGGAAGGCTACAGAAGGAATGTTCAGCGGATACCGCTTGCCGTGCACGGGCTTGAAGCTCCGGTCATTGCGGCGGTGAACGGTCCCGCAATGGGGGCCGGGTGTGATCTGGCATTGATGTGCGATATACGGGTCGCATCTGAAAGAGCCAAATTCGGTGAAACATTTTTAAATGTCGGGTTGATCCCCGGGGATGGCGGCGCATATTTTCTGCCGCGGGCAGTGGGAATTTCAAAAGCATGTGAATTGACATTCACAGGAGATGTCATCGACGCCGAAGAGGCTCTCCGCATAGGGCTTGTAAACTATGTTACACCCCATGAGGGCCTCATGGACAAAGCCATGGAGCTTGCAGGAAAAATTGCATCAAAACCACAGGAGGCCTTAAGAATGTCAAAACGGCTGATCTATATGGGGCAGTATTCAACATTGCCGCAACTCCTGGAGCAGTCGGCTGCATACCAGGCATTGTGCCACCACTCCGAAGATCACATGGAGGCTCTGGACGCGTTTTTTGAAAAGAGAACACCTGAATACAAAGGCAGATAAAAGGAGTGACATGAGGTATCCCAGGACAGATAAAACCCTTTTTGCAGCCAATAGAAAACGGCTGGCCGACCACATGAAACCGTCATCGGTTGCGGCCTTTATTTCCAACGACATTGTTCCCGTCAGTGCCGACAGGACATATCCCTTTTTGCAGAATACGGACCTGTATTATCTTACCGGAATAGACCAGGAGGAAACGGTTCTTGTTCTTTCTCCCGACGCAAAGGAGGAGAAGCACAGGGAAATGCTGTTTGTCAGAGAAACCAATGATGAGGTCGCTGTTTGGGAAGGGCGGAAGCTGTCGAAAAAGGAAGCCTCGGAGGCCTCGGGTATACAAACCGTGCACTGGACAACCGAGTTTGAAGCCCTTTTCAGGCAGATCGCTTTCGAGTCTGATTTCATATATTTAAACTCCAATGAGCATGTCAGGGCAAGCCACTCTGTGGAAACCGGGGACATCCGTTTTCTTAACTGGTGCAAAAAAAAATTTCCGCTTCATAAATATGAAAGAACTGCACCTGTCATGCATAAGTTGAGATCGGTTAAGGCAAAAGAAGAGCAGGAATTGATCCGTCATGCGTGTCAAATCACGGGGAAAACTTTTGAAAGAATTTTGGATTTTATTGAACCCGGGGTGTGGGAATACGAAATTGAAGCGGAAATCTATCATGAATTTCTGAGGAACAGATCCAGGGGACCGGCGTATCACCCTGTAATTGCGTCGGGTAAAAACTCATGCATATTGCATTATGTGAAAAATGAGTGTCGGTGTTTGGACAACGATATCGTTTTGATTGATTTCGGTGCAGAGTATGGAGGCTATGCTTCTGACGTGACGAGAACCATACCTGTGGGCGGAAAATTTAATAAACGGCAGAAGGATGTGTATAAGTCGGTACTGAGGGTCCAGCAAAAGGCGATAAAGCTTTTAGTGGCCGGCAATACGCTTACTGAATACAACAAGGAAGTTGAGAAGTTAATGACCGAGGAATTAATCGGGCTCGGACTTGTCGACGAGAAGGATGCCCGCAGTGCCCCCCCGGAGAATCCTTCACACAGGAAATATTTTATGCACGGCATATCCCATTTTTTGGGCCTTGATGTCCATGATTATGGAAGCAAGTATGCCGTATTCGAAGCCGGAATGGTTCTTACCTGTGAGCCCGGTATTTATATAAGAGAAGAAGGGTTGGGCATTCGATTGGAAAATGACATACTGATCACCCCGGAGGGGCCGGTTGACTTGACCGGCGATATCCCCATTGACGCGGAGGAGATTGAAGACATAATGAACAAATGACGGGGTGAATGGTTTTCATTACGCCTGTCTTTTTCAGGCCGTTAAAAGATTCCCATATAACTATCCAAAATATCTTGACAAAATCAAAATTATAAAATAGCCTCTATGCGATTCTTTTGAATAAACAGATAATTAGTAATAACCAAGAAGGGGAACCGTCCATGAACAAGCTAGAACTCATTGTGGCACTTAAAGAAGAGGCGAATATCACCAAGTCGGAGGCGACCAAAATCGTAGACACGTTTTTTGGTGAAATGTCGGAAGCTCTCGCAAAAGACAGCAGGGTGGAAATAAGGGGGCTGTGCTCTTTTTATGTGAAAAAATACAAATCATATAAGGGGAGGAACCCCAAAACCGGCGAAAACGTCACCGTTGCCGAAAAAAAACTTCCTTTCTTTAAGTGCGGAAAAGAGCTGAAGGAGAGGGTGGACGGCAAGTAGGCCGTTTAAACACGCACGAGAGATATCCGACATGAAGATCCAAAACGCGTTAGATGTCCAGCCGACCCTTTTTGATTCCGATGTTGCTGAGGGGGTTGCCGGCCGGGTGCTGATCGGGAAAAAGGACGGGGCCGATAACTTTTGTATGCGCATGTTCGAGCTTGCCCCGGGCGGGCATAGCCCGAGGCATTCCCACGAATGGGAGCACGAGATATTTATCCACAAGGGCAAGGGGGCCGTGTTTAACAACGGTAAATGGGTTGGTGTTGAATCGGGGTACTCGATATTTATCCCCGGTGGCGAAGAGCACCAGATGAAAAACACGGGGGAAGAACCGTTTGCCTTTTTGTGCCTCATTCCGTCCGGCGCCCCGGAGATGTAACGACCGAACGCTGCTTCAATTTTGTTTTCGCTTCAACAAACGCCCTGTCTTTTGAATTGCCGGCGATGGACCCCTTCCGTAAGAGAAGCTTTTGCAATTCAAATCGAAAAAGAAAATTCACCTATTAAAAAAATGACGTGTGCAAAATAAAAAATATATTTATCTCAAAGTAATATCTGCCTCTAAAAAACCAGATAAATGTTGACAAGACGATTCCTATTAAGTATACAAATATTTTAAACAATTGAAATAAAAATAAAAAAAATAGTTTGTTTAATTGTTGTGAACTGGGTTTTCAAGGTGGTGAATTTATACCGATATAGTTTGAGGTGAAAACATTATTATAAAAAAAAACAATTCTAACAGAAAAAATCTACGGGTAATTTGAGCCAATGGAAAAAATAATCGTAAAAAATCTGTATAAAATTTTTGGTCCGGATCCTAAAAAAGCAATGGAGTTGTTGGAAAAAGGCGAAACAAAAGAGTCGATACTGGAGAAAACCGGTATGACGGTTGGCGTCGACGATGCCAGCTTCGCCGTTAATAACGGGGAAATCTTCGTGGTCATGGGTCTGTCCGGGTCCGGAAAATCCACCATTGTCCGCATGCTCAACCGGCTGATTGAACCAACAGCGGGCACTGTGAGTGTGGACGGTAAGGATGTGACGGCAATGGGGCCCAATGAGCTGGTTAAATTCCGTCTCCATAATATGAGCATGGTATTTCAATCATTTGCACTGATGCCACATATCAGCGTACTTGACAATGCTGCGTTTGGACTGGAACTGGCCAAGGTGGAAAAAAACAAACGAAACGACAGGGCCATGCAGGCACTGGCGCAGGTGGGCCTTGCCGGTTGGGAGGACTCCTATCCGGATCAGTTGAGCGGCGGGATGCAGCAACGGGTCGGCCTTGCCAGGGGCCTGGCGGTGGATCCTGATATCATCCTGATGGATGAGGCATTTTCCGCTTTAGACCCTCTTATCCGTACGGAAATGCAGGACGAACTTCTGAAACTTCAGGAAAAGGAGCAGCGCACCATCGTCTTTATCTCCCATGACCTGGATGAGGCCCTGAGGATCGGTGACCGGATCGCCATTATGGAGGGGGGGAAGGTGGTGCAGGTCGGAACCCCTGAGGAGATTCTCCAGAATCCGGCGGATGATTATGTGCGGGCATTTTTTCGGGGGGTTGACCCGACCAATGTCATTTCCGCCGGGGATATTGTCCGGGATTCTTATCCCACCATCATCAAGACAAAGGTCGGCAGCCTCCGCACGGCACATGAGCTGTTGAGCGGCAGTGACCGCGACTATGGCTTTGTACTGGATACGAACCGCCGCTACCTCGGAATGGTGTCATCGGAATCATTACTTGAGGCCATTGAAGACGGCGCACCGGACAACCCCATTGATAAAGCCTATATTACCGAAGCCAGAGCAGTGAGTGTGGATGAGTCCATGCAGGATATCCTTCCGGAGGTGGCGTCAAAAACCTGGCCGATACCGGTGGTGAATGATGACCATGTCTTCAAGGGTGTGGTATCCAAAAACAGATTTCTCCGAACACTGCACCGTACAGAAGAAAAAACCGGTTAGCTGCTTATAATACTAACGTATATGACATTTTGGAGATATTTATGTTTGAAGAAAAAGTAATCCCGCTGGATGTGTGGGTGTCCCAGTTCGTGGAGTGGCTGGTGGATAATTATCGGGACTTCTTTCAGCTCATTAAATGGCCGATCGAGCAGACCCTTCTCGGTTTTGATCAAGGATTGAATGCCCTGCCGCCGGTTGTCGTGATTTTGGTAATGGGCATTGCCGCATGGCGGTTTTCAGGGATTATACTCGGTGTGTTTTCCGTGGTGACCATGTTTTTCATCGGACTCCTCGGTTTGTGGGCGGAGGCCATGACCACGCTGGCCATGGTGCTTTCATCCGTGGTGTTCTGTGCCATTGCCGGTGTTCCGCTGGGGATCATCGCGGGGCGGAACGATTCGTTTGAAGCCTGGATACGGCCGGTTCTGGATGCCATGCAAACCACGCCGGCCTTTGTATATCTCGTGCCCATTGTCATGCTGTTTTCCGTAGGCAATGTGGCCGGGGTTCTGGCAACCATCATTTTCGCTCTTCCGCCGTTGATTCGCCTGACAAGTTTAGGGATCCGCCAGGTTCACCCTGAACTGGTGGAGGCGGCACAGGCCTTTGGGGCGACGCGTTGGCAGGTCTTGCTGCGGGTCCAAATTCCTTTGGCCATGCCGACCATTTTAGCCGGGTTGAACCAGACCATCATGATGGCGCTGTCCATGGTGGTTATTGCAGCGCTGATCGGTGCGGGCGGACTGGGATCCCCGGTGATTTTAGGACTTAACACACTGGATATCGGACGGGCCGTTATCGGCGGCCTGGGCATTGTTTTGATGGCGATCGTGCTGGATAGAATCACCCAGTCCATGGCTCAGAAGAAGAGATAGTTGCTTCTTTCTGACGGGGTATGGGATGGGAAGGCACGGTTGCTGAACATATGAATTTAAAAAAAGGAGGCAGTATGAAGTTGGTAAAGAAAGTATGTACGTTGATGACCATTTTGATTTTGGTGATGGCCGTTCCCGGTTTTGCGATGAAAGACAAACCCGGAGAAGGGATCACCGTAAAGCCGGCCCGGGCAACATGGAACACCGGCTTTTTTCAGGAGGCCCTTGTTCGCCAGGGGCTGGAAGAACTGGGATATGATGTTAAAAAACCAAAGGATCTACAGAATCCCATTTTCTATAAATCCGTATCGTTAGGGGATGTGGACTACTGGACGAATGGCTGGTTTCCCAACCATGACAGCCAGCTTCCTAAAAATTTCTATGACAAAGCTGACGTATATGGCTACGTTGTCAAATCCGGTGGCCTGCAGGGATACCTGGTGTCTAAAAAAGAAGTGGAAAAATACAATATCAAGTCCCTGGATGATTTTAAGCGTCCGGAAGTCAAAAAAGCATTTGACGCCAATCAAGACGGAAAAGCCGACTTGACCGCCTGTCCTCCGGGATGGGGGTGTGAGAATGTCATCGCCCACCATATGAACGTATATGATCTGGATGATCATATTAATCCGGTGAAAGCCGCCTATGAAGCCGGCATGGCATCCGCTCTGGGGCGCTACAAGGGTGGAGAGCCGATTTTTTTCTACACCTGGGCACCCAACTGGACCATCTTTAAACTGAAACCCGGCAAAGACGTTATGTGGATCAATGTGCCGGAGATTATTCCAAAGGAATCTCAGATGCCGGCAAAGGACCGTATGACGGTTTCCGGCATTGACGGTGCGGTCAGTGATCCCATTAAGCTGGGGTTTGTGGTATCTGACATACGGATCGTCGCCAATAAAAAGTTTATCAAGGACAATCCGGCAGCTAAAAAGTTTTTTGAAGTATTTACCCTGCCCTTGATAGACATCAATGAGCAGAATACCCGGATGAACGAGGGAGAAAAATCTCAGAAAGATATTGAGCGGCATGTGGCCGAATGGATCAAGAACAACCAGGCCACCTGGGATAACTGGATCGACCAGGCACGAAAAGCGGCAAAATAGACAAACATTTAATGGGTCTGCCCGGGGCGCTCTGCCGCCCCGGGTTTTTTTGACAATTACAGAAGGCAATAGTGATCGCCGTCCTTGATCACTTTATGTTCGTTCATAAGCTTTTCCAGATGCTTTTTCATATGTGATTTTTCCCCGAATTCAAAGAAGTATTTCGGCTCTCTGGGGCGCCCGTATATAATAGATTCAGATACAATTTCTTCTATTGATTTAGGTGAGTTATTTATAAATTCCTTAAGTTTTTCTTCACGTTTATTAATGACCTGAAGATAGTCATCCCATAATGCATCCGGTGCACTTTTAAAGATACCCTGTTCATGGGATGCAATCCAAATGTCCGCAGGAATGTCTTTCAACCGGGTTACTGAGGACATGGTGTCTTCAATACTGGAATCCGTGTCTCCATACCAGGGACCAAAGCGGGTGAGGTCATAGTCAGCAAGGAAAAGCAATTCAGGATCATTGAAGAGAAGTGCCATGTGACCGGGAGTGTGACCCGGGGCATGAATAATTTCAACGGACACCGGGCCGAGGTCGACGATATCACCGTGTTCCAAAAACCCGGACGGTGTCCTCGGGCGAAAGTGAAAGATGTCATGGAACAGCGGGCGCCAGTCATTTTTAAATTTATCATCCACTCCGTACGCGTCCATGAAAAGTTCAAGGTCAGTGAGAGGGGCGGCATCCTCTTTCATGATAAAGAACGGAAGATCGTCGAATAAATCCAGGTGCATAAAATGATCCTCGTGCCAGTGGCTCAACCAAACCTCTTTTACACCGGGGTCTTTTTTTAGCTCTTTCAGCCGCTTTCTGTCTGAGGCCGGGTCAATCAGTATGCCGGCGGATTCAATGTATAATGAGTGGCAGAACGGGTATTTGCCGTCGTTTTCTCCCGGAATAAACCAGATGGGGCCAAAGTGCGTTTCCTGCATTTATATTCTCCTTAAGCACATCATAATCATAATCATAATCTTACTCTTAATCAGGTGTACCTGTCCATGGCACATGGAAGCCGGTTTACGATTATGAGCAAGAGTGATAATAAAAAAGTAGTACAATTCCTTCCTTGATCTGTCAATTTGCAAGTTAATTTTAGTTTCATGAATTCAGCCGGGCTGAATTCATTTAACTATTGTAATAACAAAATAAGTATGTTATAAAGAAACTTCCAAAATAAGGGATTCGGAGAATGAGTATGGAAGAAAGACGTTCAGGTTTTGATCGACGATCCGGAGCTGACAGGCGCAAATCACGCCAGTTCGACCTGACGGGGACGTACTTCGTTGAAAACAGGATCAGCACATCCCCGGAACGTCGTGTCAACGGCGAGAGGCGTGAAGGCTACACAATGATATCGAAGTGGCATGGATCCGTACTGGGTGTTAATGTGAATTCCTAAACAACCTTCGATGTATTGGAAACATCGAATTGTCAGCTCCGCCATTCGTCGTATCGCTCAGAAATCTTACCTATGGTCGCCTCAAGGTCAAACCAGGCTTTTCGAAGTGTAACGAGTGACAGCGCCAGACGGCTCTGCGCAGTGGTCATATCCCGCTGGGCTTCGTTTAAGCGGACAAGGGATGATTGACCCGCCGCATACTCCATTTCAACAAGGTCCCTGTTTTTTTTTACAAGCACGGCATTGGCCCTCAAAAGCAACAGGGCTTTCTGTGCCAGTTCCAATAATTCCACGGAATCTCTGACATCCGAGACAATGTTAAGCTTTACGGCTTCGAGGTTTTTTTGCAACTCCTTTTGCCTGTTTAACGCCTCTCCCACTCGTGCCCTGTCTCCTCCTCCGGAAAAGAAATTGTAATTGACGTCAACGCCGACCGAGTTGCCGAAGTCCTCGTTTTCAAAGGCCATATCATCGGTTCGTGAACCTTCGTAAGCGGCTGAGACTCCTATGGACGGATAATATTTGGAGCGCAGCCGTTTTACCTCTGCCATCTGGGCCTTCAAAAGGGATTCATTCTGCATGATATCAGACCTGTTCACCAGGGCGAATTCAATTAACGCATCAACATCAACGGCGGACATCTCTTCATCGGTTTCAGGCCGGAGTTCGGAGAGGGTCAGGTGGTCGGGGAGCTTGGCATCCGCCTCTCCCATTACCGCCGCAAGGCCGTACATCACTGATTTATATGACTGTTTGGCCCTCAACAGTTCCTGCTCGGCTGTGTTTACCCGTATTTCAAAGTTCATTTCATCACTCAATGAACCAAGGCCCTGGCTGGATCTGGCCCTGGCTTCATCCAGGAGTCGTTGGTTGAATGTTTTGTCCGCCTCGCTGATTTTGATGTTTTCAAGGGCGAGCTGGGCGGAAAAATAGGCTTCACCAACAGATGACAGCAGCAGCCGTTTTACATCGTCCTTTGCAAACTCACTTTGTTTTTTCCCGAATTCAGCCTCCTTGTTAAAGTAATATCTTTCGAAACCGTTAAACAGCGCCCAGCTTACCCGGACGCCGGCATTATAATAATCTTCCGGGTCATCTATGGTTGCGGACGGGTCCAGTAATTTTGCATATGCCAGGTTCGAGTTATAGGTATTGTCCGACAGTGTCACACGGGAAAATGATGCCGATGCATCCACCCTGGGCCAATAGGTGGCTCTTGCCTGGGATAGCCGCTCCTTGGCCTGCTGGACACGCAAAAAAGCTGCCTCGAATGAAGGGTTTTTCTCAAGGGCAATACTGCCGGCGGTTTTAAGATCCAGTATGCTTATTTCGCCAAGATCAATTGTTGTCTTATCAATTCGTGGTGATTGGGCGCCGTCCGTCAAACACCACCCATAATCACAAAAGAGCATGGTGAAACACATCAATGATAAAAATAAAGAGATTACTTTCATTGCGTCGGTCCTTTATTGCAATTTGTCTATCATGTCGCCGTGGGACGCACCACCACCGGGTGATGCCCCGGCCATGATTTCCGGCTCGGGGTCCTCCAGTGGATTCGAATGGCGGTGCCTCGCGGGTTCCACTTCGTACCGTTTTGGCCAGAACCCATGTCTTAGTTTAAATGCCAGCAGCCTGAAGTCATTTAAAATGGCCAGAAGGCTGGGAACCAAAACCAGTGTCAACACGGTGGCAAACGCCACCCCTGCGGCGATGGACAGGGCCATGGGAATTAAAAATTTAGCCTGCAGATCGGTTTCAAGAATAAGCGGCATCAATCCGCCGATAGTACTCAACGTGGTAAGAAAGATGGCCCGGAATCGTCTGCCCCCCCCCGAGATGACAGCTTCAAAAAATGGTGTTCCTTCTGCGATATTTTCATTCACGCGTTCGATGAGAACAATGGCATCATTCACCACCACCCCCGTCAGGGCCACCATACCGAAAATGCTCATAATGGAAAGGTCATAACCGAGGATGAGATGACCGATCACGGCGCCTATGATCCCGAAAGGAACGGTAAACATGATCACAAATGGCTGTAAATAAGAACGAAACATGGTGGCAATGATAATGAAGATACCCAGCACCGCCAGAGGAAACCCGACAACGAGACTGCCCAGGGACTCCCGCATTTTTTTCTGTTCACCCTGAACAGCCACGTGGAGACCGGGATATGTCTTTTCCAGTGCAGGAAAAAAGCCCGCACTCAGTTCTTCGAAAATTTCGTTTGTGTTGGCCTTGTTGGTGTCAACCCCTGCGCTCACCATGACGCGTCTCATGCCATTGGTCCTCGTGATGGTGGAATATCCCGTTGCAAAAGAGATATCCGCAACCGACAAGAGGGGAACCTCGTGCCCGCCCATTGTCCGGATGCGCACATTGTCAAGATCCGATATACGGTTTCGTTCATTCCTGGTATACCGGACCCGGACCCGGACATCATCTCTTCCCCGCTGAAGCCGGACCACTTCATCTCCGTAGTATCCGGTGTAAATCTGACGGGCCAGATCATCAACGGTAAGGCCCAAGGGTCTTGCCTCGGGTTTTAATTTAAATCGTATTTCATTTTTACCCGGTGAAAAGTCCGATCGGATTTGATATACACCGTCAAACTTTTTGAGCCTTTCCATAAGGTCATTCGATGCCGAGAGGATATCATCCATTTCCGTACCCTGGAGCCAGACCTCAATGGGCGATCCCGGAGGACCGGTTTCCAATCCGGAAAAAGTGAGGGATTGTATCCCGGGGATGTGGCCGATTTCCTTTTCCCAGGCCACCATAAGATCCTTGGTATGAACCCCCCGTGTATCGGAGTCGATGAGAATGCCCTGGACCGCCCCGACATTGGGGCCAAACTCAGGTATCTGGTCAAGGGTCTGTCCCACTAACGTCAGGCGGTCTTTTATCATGGGTTCACCCGATCGTGTAGTTGTTTTTTCCTGGAGCCTCAGCAGTGCTGCGTCAACCCGATCCAACGCCGCCCTGGTGACCTCGGCCGGGGTCCCGTTGGGAAACGTAACGGTTGATGTGATAATGAAACCATCCACTTCGGGAAACACTTCAAACTTGAGAATTCTCCCCTTCATTAAGCCCACGGTGAAAAGAAGGATACTGATGGCCACGCAAAAAGAGATGTAGCGCCAATATAGAACCTTGCTTAAGAACGGCGTATAAGCGTGTTCAACAAACCATTCCATTCCGGAACTGGTATAGCGATGGATCAGTTCCAGCCGCCTGGTAAGGGGATTGAGGTGATGATCCTCCACATTGGGGTCCGGAAGACGACTTAAGTGCGCGGGCAGAAGCAGAAGGCACTCCAAAAGGGATATGGCGAGGCATGCCGTAACCACCGCCGGGAGAATCGATATAAACTTTCCCATGATACCGCCTACATAGAATAGGGGAATAAATGCAACAATGGTGGTAATCACGGCGGCAACAACCGGCATACCGACTTCAAGTACGCCGTCCACGGCCGCCTTGAGGGGAGGTTTGCCGAGTTTGCGGTGCACGTATATGGCTTCACCTACAACTATGGCATCATCCACGACAATACCAAGAACCATGATCAGCCCGAAAAGCGATATCATGTTAATTGTACCGCCGATGGCCCACAATATGGCCAATGCTCCGGCAATGGAAATGGGGATTCCCATTCCTGCCCAGAAGGAGAGGCGGGCATTTAAAAAGATCCAGAGCAGGGTAAAAACGATAATAAGCCCGATAATTCCGTTTCTCAGCAACAGATCAATTCTGGATCTCAGCATGTCCGTATTGTCATAAAGAATATCCAGGCTGGCGCCGTCAGGTATCTGCAGCCTTTTTTGAGAGACATACCTGTTTACGGCTTCGGATATTCTCAGCGCATCTTCTTCCTTGGTCTTTTGCACGATAATGAAAAGAGATGGTTCGCCGTTTATGACCGCGCTGATGGGATCCTCCGTGAAGCCGTCGTCTATATGAGCCAGACGATCCAGGGTGACAATCTCCCCTTGAGGCGTTGCCATAACAACGATGGAGGACAGTTCTTCGGCGGTGTATTTTCTTCCAAGTGTCCTGAGGCGTATATCTTCACCCTGGGATCGTATGGTGCCGCCTGCCAGATTCAAGCTGCTTCGTCTAACGGCATTTGCGACATCGGAAAAGCTCAGGCCGTATTCACGAAGCTTCTCTTCAGAGACTTCGATGCCTATTTCATAATCCCTGTCCCCGAAGATCGCCACCTGGGACACCTCGGGCAGCTGCTGGACTTCATCCTTTATCCGTTCGGACCATTCTTTAATTCGTTTCTCTGACATACTTCCGGAGATGTACAGCAGCACGACCGGGTCCTTGAGAACCAGTTCACTGACCACCGGTTTCTCAGCATCGACCGGAAACGTGGATATGGCATCCACTTCCGTCCTTACCTTGTCAAGGACAACACGCACATCATAATCTTCTTTGACTTCGATCAGGCTGGTGCCCACATTTTCACTGGAGTATGTAGTATACAGTTTGATTCCTTCAATGCTTTCTATTGCCTCTTCGATTTTCCGGTTTATACCTTCTTCCACTTCTTCAGGATCAGCACCGGGATAGGGTACGGAGATCTGGATCATATCCAGTGAAAATTCAGGAAACGTTTCCCGGATCATCGAAACAGCGGAGATCCCTCCTGCGAGGAAGATGAGAACAAGGGCAATATTTGCGAATACGGTGTTCCTGGCAAATGAAACCAGCATGTTTTTCATGATTCACTGCCTCCGCTTTTTGTTTTCACGATTGTCAGCAAAGCATTTTCCAGAGGATCAATGAGCCGGGTTGTCACCACCAGGTCGCCATGTTTCAACCCGCCCGAGATATAAGCGTACCCGCCTTCAATGTGCTCAACTTTTACGGGACGTGTTTTCAACCGCTGATCGACCGCCGTGTATACCGTGTTCGTATAACTGACCGCCGGCCTCGGCAGGCGGATAACATCTTTAAGAATTTTTCCCGGAATTCTGACAGAGCAGAACATGCCTTCAACCAGTGGAAAGTCACTTGTGTTTTCAGGAGCCGCATTGTCCGCATCAATGCGAACGGCAACGGTAAGGGTTCGTGTTTTGTTATCGAATTTGACAACCCTGTGAAGTGTGCCGGTCCATGATTTTCCCGTATCTTCCTCCGTCCATCTAATGGCGCAGGGCACGTTTACAAGATCCGGAAAATAGGCCCGGTTTTTTCCCGGCCGGTCCTCTTCAAACATCAGCCATTTGCCGGCAAACCGGCTGTCGACGGGTACCCTGATTTCCAGTTCGGAATCGTCAACCAGAGTGAGGACATGCTGACCCGGCGCTACAAACTGCCCCTTTTCAAGGGCGGCATAGCTGACCCTGCCGTTGAACTGAGCCTTTACTTTGCAGCGTTCGAGGTTTATCTCCGCCAGCGTCAGGGCCTGCTCCACCTGCACAAACAGATCATCGGCGGACAGCATGTTTTTTTCGGAAAGATCAACACCGGACTCGGTACCGACATTGTTTTTTCTGAATAGGCGTTCAACCCGCTGGTACTCTGTCCTGGCCAACTCCCTGGCCCGCTTAAGGGTCTCCAGGCGCTTTTTTCCCGTATTGACAGCGGTAGCATAATCCCTTGAATCTATTTCGAAAAGAGTGTCTCCCTTTGCGATTATCTCGCCTTCTTTCAGCCGGGGGTGCACCATTGTAATTTTTCCTGCAATCTCCGGCGCAACAGGGACGACACGAAGCGCGTTAACCTCGCCGTACCCGTTAATAAACATGGGGTAATCCCTTTTTTCCACTGTTACGGTTTCAACTTTCAGTCGAGTTTCCGCAACCTCCGCTTCCGCAGGCGGCTTTTTAAGGCCGGCCAACCCTTTCATGCCTATAATGCCCACTATTAGCACAAGGATGCAGATGCTGATTCGGAAAACAACTTTTTTCCCCCCGGGTCCGGGTGGGGCCATTTTTTCTGAGATCATGTTTTTTCACCTTCCTGCCATTTGCCTGAATGTCTATCAGGTGGTTTTCTTCTTCTATTGGTCCAACTATTTTTCGTCAGGCATCGTCTTCCAAAATCGGCCTGACCACTTCCAGAACGTCATCCCACTTTTGCGCGGTTTCCGGCCCGATTTTTTCAACAAGCTCCACAAATGACTGCAAAATAGCATTCTCCACCTCCGTCATAACGCTGACTGAGCGGGGAGAAATTTCAACAAATACTTTCCTCCGGTCTTCATCACTTTGGCTTCTTGTCAGGATTCCTTTTTCAACCAGTTTGTCCACCATCACCGAGGCGGACGGCGGGGATACGCCCAGCATGTCAGACAGCTCATTCATGGATAGTTTGCCCCTCATGTTGACCATGATCATGGTATGAAGCTGCGCTGCGGTAAGGTCGGCAATGGCTTCATTTTTTCCCATGGCTGAAAGCTGCCGGCTTTGCACCTTGAAAACGCGGTTCCTGATTAATTTTCCGGTTGTAAAGATGTTTCTGGCCAGCTTTTCAATTTCTTCCATATGATGACGTCCTTAATATATAGAATTATTAACTATTCACATCGCTAAAAATTAAATCATCTAAAAGTTAGAAAAACTAAATAAACTAATGAGCCCTGCCTGTCAACCAAAAAATGAGATACTGTGGTAAAGGGCAGAAATGGATGAGTAGGGACTTTATGACAAAAAGCTTAGGACATCCATAGCTAAAACGCTTCCCGCATGCCGATGGTAAGGCCGAAGCCGCTGTCCACCCAGGCAACGTCAATCCTGATGTTAAATTTTTCGGAGGGGTTTAGGGCATAGCGGAGCCCGGCGCCGGCGCCGGTTACCCAGTTGTCGTGATACAGGTCGGTGATGTCGTGGGCGACCTGTGCGGTCTCGGTAAAGAGGGTGCCGCCGAATCGCTTGTAGATGGGAAAGCGCCATTCCGCCTCGAACGCAATCAGATCACGGTCCCTGTAGCGGCCCTTCTCAATTCCTCTGAGGATACCGTAACCATCGGGAGAGCTGAGATCCTGAAACGGAATATCTCCCCTCAGAACTTGGGCATATCCCCTGATACCGAGGCCGGTGACGCCGGCAAGTGTGATATACTTACGCATATCAAGAGTGTACATGGAATAGTCGAAATCGCTTCCAAAACCGTCTTTAAAAAATAATACGCCTGTTTGAATCAATTCCCCCGTGCGGGAGTCGTTGAGGTTGTCCCGTGTATCCAGTGAGACGATGGCTCCGAGGCCGGACCGAATGCCTCCTTCCGCCCCCAAAACGCGGCCACCGGCAATTGTTCCTCCGGGGTCCGGGGATTCCTGATCGATCCAGCTGTTTTCGAACTTGTATTGTATGCCGGCGTAAACGATGTCATGGAACTTGCGTTCAAAAGCAATGGCCGTATCAAACGCGGTTGACTCGAACTTTTCCTTGTCATCTTCATTGCTGTCACTGCCGATGCCATAAAAGTTGGCCGGCCAGAGGCGACCGCTGAAAGCAAAATTCAGGCGATAAAGGTCTTTCTTAAAATAGTAGTCGGAGGAGAGCCCGGAGTAATACTGCTGCTCGGTTGTGCCGAAGGCGACCAAATCAATGGTGGATGTTCTCAGCCCGCTTGATTCGGGTTCAAAAAACCGTACCACCATTCCACCGAGTTGAAGCCCGGTTTCCGTCTCACTTGCGATGACCGGAAAAAAGGCCCATTTTTGAAAATCATTTTTTTCTGACTCTTCACCCGTTTTTTGTCCATCGGCGGGTGTCGCCTCTTCTGAAGGCGGAGCTTCCCGGGCATGCAATATACCTTCATTCAGATGCAGACTGTATATCAGAATGACGAAAAAAATAAGGCCGCATCTGCCCCCCTGCCGAATACAATACGTTGGAGTCAGCGTCCTCATCGGGCCTCGATTCGACCTTTTTCTTGATCCGTGAAGTAAAAAAGAACGGCTCCGATAATGAAGAGGATGATGACGGACAATATGCTCCACCTCGAGGCCTCCATTCCCACGGCTTTAATCTGCTCGGCGGTGGGTGATGCCGGCATCAGGATTCGTCTTGCCGAAAGACCCACTATCCCCATTAAGGCGGGCCCGATAATCGCTGCAAACTTGCCCAGCATATTATAAAAGCCGTAATATTCCGCCTCCTGGCCTGCCGGAATGAGCCGGGCATAGTATGATCTGCTCAAGGCCTGTATTCCGCCCTGCACAAGGCCGACGGCGACGGCGAGAACATAAAATTCATATTTCTCCGTCATCATGGCGCCCCATACGGTGATGCCCATATAAATAAAAATAGCGAGGTAAATGGATTTTTTCGTTCCCCACTTTTCACCGAGACGACCGAATAAAAGCGCTGCGGGGAAGCCGACAAACTGGACAATAAGAAGGGCGACAATTAAATCATTGGACTCAAACCCCAGCGAAAGGCCGTAATCAACGGCCATACGTATGATGGTGTCCACTCCGTCAATGTAAAACCAGTAGGCAAGGAGAAACAGGGCAACCGTTTTCATTTTCCGGATCTTTTTAAGTGTTCCGAAGAACTGCCTGAACCCTTCAAGGATGACGTTTAAATGAATGCCGCCTTCACCCGGATCGGCGGCGGTCCTTTTTTCCGGCACCCACAGAATGGTCAATAGTGTAAAACCGCCCCACCACAGGGCAACCGTGAGGAAGGAAAATCTTACTGCCGATGCGGCATCGCGTAAGCCGAAACTTTCCGGGTTCAGTGTCATCAGGACATTGATTAAAAAGAGAATGCCTCCCCCCAGGTAACCCATTGAAAAACCCAGACTGGATACATAGTCGATTTTATCTTCATGGGCGACAGCCGGTAGAAGGGCGTCATAAAAAACATTTGCCCCTGAAAAACCAATAATACCTGCCGTGTAGACAAGAATGGCAAGGGCCCATTCGCCCTGCCCTATAACAAAAAGACAGGCGGTCATCAATGCACCGAAATAAGCAAAAAAGACGAGAAACTTTTTTCTTATGCTTCCTTTGTCCGCAATGGCGCCCATTACCGGGGCCATCAGGGCAATGATGAGGCTTGCGATGGAGTTGCCGAAACCGAGCATTGCCGTGCTCATGTTGACATCCGCCCCGTAACTCCAGAATTGCTTAAAAAAGATCGGGAAAAAGCCGGCCATGACTGTCGTGGCAAACGCCGAATTTGCCCAATCGTACGCGGCCCACCCCCATATGGCCTTTTTCTTTTCATCCATTATTGTTCACCCTTTCCAGCAAGGTCACGACCATCCCGGAACCGCTTTTCCGCATACCAGTCCATTTGCCGTAAGATTCCCCTGACAATACTGACTTCTTTTGCCCGTAACTCCAGCCGGGAAAAAAAGCGCCTGATGTTATTCATCCAGTAGTCCGGGTTCTGCCGGTTGATAAAGCTGATACGGATCAATACATCCTTCAAGTGATCATACATATTATCAAGCTCCAGCCTGCTGGCAAGGCGGGGCGTGAATTCCGGAATGGGGGATGATGCCGCCATAAAATACTCGTAGCACATTACCATCACGGCCTGGGCCAGGTTAAGGGAAGAAAACTCCGCTGTCGGGATGTTCACGAGAGCATGACACCGCCTCAGGTTGTCGTTGGTGAGGCCCCGGTCTTCAGGACCGAAAAGAAATGCGGTTCGATTGTGGGCCGAGAGTTCGGCGATGCGCGGCGCTATCTGGTTTGGAGTGACGATATCTTTACGCTGCCTCCCTGTCCTGGCAGTGGTTCCCACTACATAGTGAAACGGTGCAAGGGCCTCTTTAAGATCGGTTTCAATCCTGATTTGATCGATGATTTCCGATGCCTCATGAGTGGCCATTTTCCTTATTCTCGACTCGTCATAATTATAGGGGGCGACAACGGTCAGGCCGCCCATTCCCATATTGCGGATAACCCGGGCGGCCGCGCCGATATTTTCCGGGCTGCCCGGCCGGTGAAGCACAATGGTGACATTATTCGGGTTCGGTTTTGGTGGCATTAGCCAACTATTTCAAAACTGTTAAAGAAATAGTTGATCTCAAATTCCGCTGTGTCAGGTGCGTCGGAACCGTGGACAACATTCTTTTCGATGTCGGTTGCAAAGTCTTTTCTTATGGTTCCTTCCGCAGCTTCCCTGTAATCTGTGGCGCCCATAAGCTCTCTGTATCTGCCGATTACGTTGTCTCCTTCAAGAACCATCACCACCACGGGTCCGGAGGTCATAAAATCGGTCAGGCTGTCAAAGAAAGGGCGTTCCTTGTGGACGGCGTAGAACCCCTGGGCCTGTTTTTTTGTCATATGTATCATTTTTGCAGCGACTATTTTAATATCGTTGGTTTCCAGCCGCTTGATGACTTCGCCGATAAGACCCCGGCCGGTGCCGTCGGGTTTGATAATTGAGAGTGTTCTTTCCATTTTTTTTCAATCCTTTCAAAAAATTATAAAAAAATATGAGGCTCCCATACCAGAAGCCGCCAGGCAAGTCAACGTGCGAGATCGGGGCGGTTTTTGTGAAACCCCGGACATAACCCCCCGGGATGACAAAAAGCCGACAAATAACTTGACAAGTTCTTGTCCTCTTTAATATTTTTCCTTTGAATTCGAAGTTGCTAAGCCCGACATAACCCAATATCATCAGGTTGCTGGAGAGTTAGAATGCCGATTTATGAATTTTACTGCAAGGACTGCCACACGATATTCAATTTTTTTTCACGTTCCGTTAATGTGAAAAAAAAGCCCAAGTGCCCAAAATGCAAGACAAAGACATTGGAAAGGCAGATGTCCATGTTTGCCTTCACCGGAAACGCTACAGAGGATGCCGGTATTGATGATCTGCCCATTGATGAGGGGAAGATGGAAAAAGCCATGCAGGCCCTTGCAAAGGAGACCGACAACATGAATGAGGACGATCCGCGGCAGGCGGCCGATCTCATGAGAAAGCTGACGGATATGACCGGTCTGGAACTGGGGCCCGGCATGCAGGAGGCATTAAGCCGGATGGAACGCGGCGAAGACCCGGACAGAATTGAAGCGGAAATGGGAGATCTCCTCGAAGGGGAGGACCCGTTTGTTCTGCCCGGTAAAAAGGGGCGGGCCAAGGGAGGACGAAGGTTTGAGCCGTTCAGGGATGAAACCCTCTATGACCTGTGAGGCGGCACTATGAATAAAGGTGTTTTGAAGCGAATGGAGGCGGTTCAGGGTGACATCACCCGGATGAACGTTGACGCCATTGTGAATGCCGCCAACACATCTCTTCTTGGCGGGGGTGGTGTTGACGGGGCTATTCACAGGGCCGCCGGCCCCGACCTCCTAAAGGAATGTAAAACCGTCGGCGGCTGCCCCACCGGTGAGGCCCGGCTGACAAAGGGGTATAATCTTCCGGCATCCTTTGTGATCCACACGGTGGGACCGGTTTACAAGGTAAACCAGGACAATGCGCGCCTTCTTTCAGGATGCTATAAAAACAGCCTCGAAATAGCCGCTTCCCGCACTATCCGCTCCATAGCCTTCCCCGCCATAAGCTGCGGCGTATACGGATACCCCATCGAAGAGGCCTGCAAGGTGGCTGTGGACACCACGACCGCTTTTTTGGAAGATCATGACATCATCGAAAAAGTAATCTTTGTTCTTTTTTCACAAAGTGAATATCAGGTCTATAGGAATTACCTGAGTGTGTATGGGGCTTAAGCGGCGATAACGATGTCAATTCGCCCAGGTTAACACCTTAAAGTCACCCTTTAATGCGCTGTTCAACTTGTCCAGTGAAGCGGGTTCAGGGTTGACGATAAACCGCTTTTTGCAGCGGAGCAGAAGGGGAATATCCGTGTGGTCATCCGAATAGCCGGCATCCCAGTTGTCCGCCAGTTGTTTTTCCCTTGCCATGGCTATTTTATTTTTTCCACGGCAGAACCGGCGGATGATGTGCCCCCCTAAAAGTTTGGATGTCTGCGATGCGATGACCGTAATGCCTGTTTGATCAGGAATGAAACGGTCCAGAATCGAAATAACCAGGATCTCCACAGATCCGGATATAATCAGAATGCGGGCACTCTCTTTCTGGTATCTCTTGATTTCTTCTATTGCTTCCCCGAACAATTTGATGGTTGAAGGGAATTCTTCAATGGCCTGATTCAGTTCGGCTTCGGATATGCCGACCGTTGCAATCCAGGTGGGTATCGACCTGGCAAGCGTCTGAGTGGGGTAGAATTTAAGAAGCAGTTTTATCAATGGGAGAAGGCATACGGCAGCGGTGTTTCTCGCGGCACTTTTTTCCAGCCGGCTTTTTATGAACTGATTCCCGGCGTTTCCATTGAGAATGGTGTCATCAAAATCAAATACCACAACCGAACTATTCATCTGTTCTCTCTGCATTAATTAAAAAACCGAATTGAGTAAGATGTCCCCCGAACCCTATCAAGATATTATATGAAAAAAATGGAAAGCAAGAATAAATTTGGACAATCAGCGATTATTGTCTAATGATAAAATGCGCGAGGTTTGATGTTGATGGC